>Ga0247727_10003237_pt1 | contig 36262 bp, 30 predicted proteins | sample WisWelCaveWW1625_FD_202498 | JGI IMG/M metagenome (GOLD analysis project Ga0247727, IMG submission 202498) | Biofilm microbial communities from Wishing Well Cave, Virginia, United States - WW16-25 | ecosystem: Environmental > Aquatic > Deep subsurface > Groundwater > Cave microbial mat | place...
CCGGTGGTGCGCGACCTGCACAAGGAAGGCGCGACCGACTACGTGGCGATGCCGTTCCGTTTCTCCGACGGCCAGATCAACGTCATGTCGATGACTTCGTTCGCGAAAGGCGGCTTCGGCACCGCGTACCTCGGCCAGATCTACGAGGTGCTGCCGATGCTCGGCCGCATGTTCGAGGTGTACGCGCAGCGGCGCACCGCGACCGCGCTGCTCGAGACCTACCTCGGGCGGCACACCGGCGCGCGCGTGCTGCAGGGCCTGGTCAAGCACGGCGACGGCGAGCACATCCACGCGGTGATCTGGTTCTGCGACTTTCGCGACTCGACGCCGCTCTCGAAGAGCATGGGACGGCAGGCGTACCTGCGGCACCTCAACCGCTTCTTCTTCTGCATGGCGGGCGCGGTGCTCGAGGCGGGCGGCGAAGTGCTGCGCTACATCGGCGATGCCGTCCTGGCGATTTTTCCAACTGCTGGAAATCAGGAAAAAGCCTGCGAGAGGGCGATCCGCGCCGCGCACATTGCCGCGCAGCGTATCGATGACGTCAATTCAAAACGGCAAGACTTGCCGCCGCTGCGTTATGGCATCGGGCTGCACCTCGGCACGGTCACCTACGGCAACATCGGCATCCCCGAGCGGCTCGAGTTCACCGTGATCGGCGCCGCGGCGAACGAGGCCGCGCGCGTCGAGAGCATGACGAAGGAGGTGGGGAAGCCCGTGCTGACCTCGGCGGCGTTCGCCGCCGCCTACAGCGGAAAGCTCGAGTCGGTCGGCCGCCACCGGTTGAAGGGGCTCGAAGGCGAGCACGAGCTGTTCACGCTGCCCGGTGATCCGGCGACGCGATAGTTCCTGGGCTGTGGGTGGAAAAAAGGCAGTAGGCGTTCTTGCCGGCGCGTTTGGCGGCGTACATCGCCTTGTCGGCGTGCGCCATCAGGGTCGCGGCGTCGCCGGCGTCGTCGGGGAACAGGCTCACGCCGAGGCTCGCCGAGACGCTCGCCTTGGTGCCGCCGAAGAGGTCGTAGGGCCGCAGCACCTCGGCGGCGAGCTTGCTCACCACGCGCTCGACCGCGGCGCTGTCCTGCATCTGCTCGAGCACCACGAAGAACTCGTCGCCGCCGAGGCGCGCCACGATGTCGCTCGCGCGCAGGCTGCCGCGCAGGCGCCGCGCGACCTCGATCAGGAAGGCGTCGCCCGCGGCGTGGCCGTGGTTGTCGTTGATCAGCTTGAAGCCGTCGAGGTCGATGAACACGCCCGCGAGCTTGGAGCGGTGCCGCCGCGTGCGCTCGATCGCCTGCTCCAGGGCCGGCCCGAGGCTGGTGCGGTTGGCAAGCCCGGTCAGCGCATCGTTGTAGGCGAGCGACGTAATGCGCTCGCGCGCCAGCGCGAGCTCGGTGACGTCGCGGCCGATGCCGCGGTAGCCGAGGAACGCTCCGGCGGCGTCGAAGCGCGGCTCGCCGCTCACCGCGAAGTAGCGCGTGCCGCCGTCGGGCATGACGCGCGCGAACTCGAAGTCGCGGAACGGCAGGTGGCTGTCGAGCAGCGCCATGTGCGCCGCCCAGCCCGCCTGGTCGGGGCTCACCGAGGCGACGCCCCAGGGGTGCTTTCCAATGACGCCGCGCGCGATCTGCGCCGCGCCGTAGTGCGGCCCGTGCACGATGCTCGCGAGGCGGTGCTGCGCGTCGGTCTCCCAGAAGAAGTCCGACGACAGGTGCGTCAGGCTGCGGAAGCGCGCCTCGCTCTCGCGCAGCATCTCCTCGGCCTGCTTCCTCTGCAGGAACTGGCCGAACAGGCTGCCGAGCGCCTGCGCCGCCTCGAGCAGGCGCGCGTCGGGCTCGGCGCCGCCGCGGTGACCGGAGAACGCGAGCAGCCCGAGGGTGCGGCCCTGCGCCAGCGCGGGGAAGGCGAAGGTGGCGAAGGCGCCACCGGGCTCGACCGGCGAGCTCGACCACACCGGCTTGCCCGCCTGCCAGGTGGCGCTCGCGCGCGCCAGGAACTGCTCGGTCGCCGGCGCGCGCGCGAACCAGCCTTCCTCAAGGCGCATTTCGCCGCTCGCCGCGTCGACGCGAAGACACCGGCCGTAGTCCCAGCCTTCGAGGTCGCAGATCGCGCGCAAAGCCGCCCGCAGGCCGTCGGTCGCGCCGCCCGCCTGCGCAAGCGCGCGCGCCACCGCGTGCTCGAGCCGCAGGCACTGCTCGGAGCGCTTCTGCGCCGTGATCTCGCGGCCGACCCCGCGATAGCCCCTGAAGCCGCCGTCGGCGCCGAACAGCGGCTCGCCGCTGAGCGCGAGCCAGACGCGGCGGCCGCCGCCCGCCGGGCGCTGGATCTCGAAATCGCGGAACGGCGCGCGGCGCTCGAGGCTCGCGCGGTTGTGCTCCCAGTAGTCCTCGGCCGGGTCGAGGCCGGTTTTCGCGGCGAAGCCGGCCGAGGTGGCGGTGATGCGCAGCTGCGCGTCCATCTCCCAGGTCCAGTCGGCGACCAGACCGTCGAGATCGGACAGGCTGCTCATTTTTTCTGTTGGTTCAGCGCGCGATGGTGAACAGCTCCATCTTATCCCCGACGCCGCGCAAAGTGTGCCCGCCCAGCGATTTCCAGGCACCGGGCAGCTTGCGCATCACCCGGTCGGACACGAGGAGGTCGACATTCAGCTGCTTGCACAGCGCCTCGATGCGCGCGGCCTCGTTGGCCGCCGCCCCGACCACGGTGAACTCGATGCGCGTCGGCGTGCCGATGTTGCCGTAGGTGAGCTCGCCCATGTGCAGGCCGATGCCGAAGCGCAGCGGCGGCTGCCGGGTTTTATTCAGTTTGTCCATTCGCTCGAGGGCGTCGCGCGCCGCGGCCAGGGCTTTCGCGCAGGCCGCCCCCGGGTCCTCGCCCACCGGGAAGATGGCGAGCGCGGCGTCGCCGATAAAGCGCAGCACCTCGCCCCCGCGCTCGAGCACCGGCCCGAGGACGCACTCGAAGTACTCGTTCAGCAGCCGCAGGAAGTCCTGGCGGCTCATCGAGTCGGCGAGCGGCGTGGAGTCGCGCAGGTCGCAGAACCAGATCACCGCGTTGATGTCCTGGCCGTCGCCGCGCCGGATCTCGCCGGCGAGCACCCGCTCGCCGGCGTTGGGCCCGAGGTAGGCGTCGAGGATGTTGCGCGCCTTGCGCATGCTGGCGTAGATCTCCGCGACGCGGGAAAGCGCCGTGGAGACGCGGCGCAGCGCCGCGATCTCGGCGTCGCGAAAGCCGCCGGCGCGGCGCGTGGCGAAGGTCGCGACATGCACCTCGCCGCCGATGAAGCGCAGCGGCAGCGCGAAAAAGTCGGTCCCGCCTTCCCTGGCCAGGTCCTCGAGGATCGGGAAGTCCATCGGGCAGCCGGGTTGGGCGAGGCAGCGGCGCACCTCGACATGCTCGGCGAACACCACCCGGACCGGGCTCTGCAGGAATACCTCGGACTCGAGCAGGTCGTAAGCGGCTTCGTTGATCTCGACCGCGTCGCGGTCGGCCTGCCAGACGAAGCTGCGGCCGAGCACGTTGGGGTGCAGCGTCCTGACGAACACCCCCGCGCGGTAGAGGGGCAAGCCCTGGTCGACCAGGCGCCGGCACAGCGCGAGCAGCACGTCCTGCGGCAGGCGCGCGGGCGGCGCGCCTTCCACCAGCCAGTCGATCACCGGCTGGACGTTCAGTTCCTGGTCAGCCACAGGCTCGATTCGACCGCTCCGGGCATGAGCGGCAGCCGGGCGAGCACGCCGCGGATCGCCTCCGGAGACTTCAGGGTGGCGTGGCTGGAGAAGTCGGACCTGCAAAGTCCCTTCTTGAGAAGCCCATCGACGGCCCGCTGCTCGTCATAGCGGCGCCAGGCCCACTGCGCCGGGTAGTCGTCGGGGAGGAAGATGTCGTGGAAGTGCACGCGCACCCCCCGGGCGAGCCGGGGAATGACCTCGTGCAGCAGGAAATCGACGTCGCCGCCGGGCTTGAGCTGGTGGCTCGAGTCGATGAACAGGATGTCGTTCGCGCCGAGGGCGTCGAACGGCCGGCGGTCGAGCGTTTCCACGTGGGTCTGCAGCCACTCGACGGCGTCCAGGCCGCGGATCGTGGCGCGCGGGCGCGGGTCGATCGCGGTGATGCGCGTGCCGAGGCCGCCGTCTGCCACGGCGCGCGCGAGGAAGCGCGTGGAGTGGCCCGAGCCCACCTCGACGATGCGCCGCGGTCGCGCCTCCCGCACCATCGCGTAGGCGGCGGCGGCGTCGAGGCGCGGGAACCAGTCCTGGTTCCAGCGCGGCGCGGGCGGGGGTTCGGCGCCGATGGCGAGAAGCGGGGTTGCGTGCGTTTCTATCAGGCCCAGGACGTTCACAACTCTACAAAAAGCCCGTCCCTTGCCACCACCGACCCCGGCAGCTCCTTCGCCACCTCGCGCGCGACGCCGTCGAGCATGTCGTCGTCGTGCTCGGGGTCGTGGTGGAACACGGCGAGCCGCTTCGCCCCGGCGGCGCGGCACAGGCGCACGCCTTCCTGCCAGGTCGAGTGCCCCCAGCCGACGTACGCGTCGTATTCGGAGTCGGTGTACATGCTGTCGTAGATCACCAGGTCGGCGCCCGCGATCAGCTGCAGGATGTTGCGGTCGGGCGCGCCGGGGACGTGCTCGGTGTCGGTCAGGTAGCACAGCGAGCGCCCGGCGTACTCGATGCGATAGCCGGTGGCGCCGTCGGGATGGTTGAGCGTCGCGGTGCGCAGCACGATGCCGGGGCCGGGGGTGAGCGTCTCGCCCGCCTTGAACTCGCGGTATTCCATGCGCGCGCGGAACACCTGCGGCGGCACCGGGAACAGCGGCGCCATCATGAACTCGCCGAGCACGCGGCGCAGCGTCATGCCTTCGCCGAGGTGCCCGGCCCACAGGCGCCAGCGGTTCTGCGGTTCGAAGAACGGCCGGAAGAAGGGCAGGCCGCAGACGTGGTCGAAGTGCGTATGCGTGAGGAACAGGTCGGCGTCGATGGGTGTAGATGCGGGCCCGGCTTTCGCGAGCTCATTGCCGAAGTAGCGCAGGCCGGTGCCGCCGTCGAACAGCAGCAGCCGTCCGCCGCAGCGCACCTCGATCGACGACGTGTTGCCGCCGTAGCGCGCGGTGCGCGGGCCCGAGCAGGCGATCGAGCCGCGCACCCCCCAGAAGCGCACGGCGAAATCCGAAGCCATGGTGTCAACTATAGCGGCAAACGCGGCCTGCGATTGTAAGATGCGGTCTGGGGGAGAGAGCCCGGGTGGAACGCAACCTTTTCGGATTCATCATCCGTTTCAGCAAGCGCGACCAGCTTCTGATCGTGCCGCTGGTGCTCGCCACCATGGTGGTGTACTACCTGACCCTGGACCTGCCCAAGACCATCATCAACCAGGCGATCCAGGGCGGGGCCTTCCCGCAGGCCGACGCCACCGCGCGCTTCCTCGGTTTCGAGCTGCCGCGCATCGAGTACCTGTTCGCGCTCAGCATCGTGTTCCTGGCGCTGATCGTGCTGAACGGCTGGCTCAAGTTCCAGATCAACACCATGAAGGGCTGGATGGGCGAGCGCATGCTGCGCCGCCTGCGCTACTCGCTCTACGACTTCATCCTGCGCTTCCCGCTGACGCGCTTCCGCCGCGTCAAGGCCGCCGAGATGGCGACCATGATCAAGGACGAGGTCGAGCCGCTCGGCGGCTTCATCGGCGAGGCGCTGATCACGCCGCTGTTCCTCGGCGGCCAGGCGCTGACCGCGATGTTCTTCATCCTCTACCAGCACTGGGCGCTCGGCCTGATCGCGCTCGGCGTGGTCGGCATCCAGGCCTTCATCATCCCGAAGCTGCGCAAGCGCCTGCTGGTCCTCGGGCGCGAGCGCCAGCTCACCGCGCGCGCGCTCGCCGGGCGCATCGCCGAGACGGTCGACGGCGCCGCCGAGATCCACGCCAACGGCACCTCGAACTACGAGCGCGCCGAGATCTCCTCGCGCCTGGGCCGGATCTTCCGCATCCGCTTCGAGTTCTACCAGCGCAAGTTCATGATCAAGTTCCTCAACAACTTCCTGTCGCAGGTGACGCCGTTCCTGTTCTACACCGTGGGCGGCTACCTGGTGATCGTCGGGCGGCTCGACATCGGCGCGCTGGTGGCGGTGATCGCGGCGTACAAGGACCTGCCCGGCCCGGTGAAGGAGCTGATCGACTGGGACCAGCAGCGCATGGACGTCGAGATCAAGTACCAGCAGGTGGTCGAGCAGTTCACCGAGGAGCAAGTGGCGCCGCCCGAGCTGCAGGCGCTCCTCGAGTCGCCGCGGCTGCCGCGCGAAGGCAGGCTCAAGGTGTCGAACCTGTCGCTCGTCGACGAGCACGACGCGCGCATCGTCGAGGACGTGTCGTTCGAGGCCGGGCTCGACCAGCACCTCGCCATCCTCGGCAAGCCCGGCTCGGGCGCGAGCGAGCTCGCCCAACTGCTCGCGCGGCTGCTGCCGCCGACCCACGGCTCGATCGAGCTCGGCGGCGTGGACATCACGCGCGCGCCCGAGGCGGTGACCGGGCGCGCGCTCGGCTACGTGGGACAGGCGGCGTATCTCTTTCCCGCGCGCGTGCGCGACAACGTGCTCTACGCCCTCAAGCACAAGCCGATCCGCGGCCGCGACATCCCGCAGGGCGAGGCGGCCGCGGAGCGCGAGTTCCAGCTGCGCGAGGCGCGCCGCACCGGCAACAGCGAGCTCGACATCGACGCCGAGTGGATCGACTACGCGGCCGCGGGCTGCGCCGGGCCCGAGGAGATCGAGGCGCGGATCCTCGAGCTGCTGCGCGTGGTCGACCTCGAGGAAACCATCTTCGAGCTCGGGCTGCGCAGCCCGGCCGAGGTGGGGGGGAAAGACGGCGCTCACGCCGACGTCCCTGAGCGCGTGCTCGACGCGCGCCGCCGCATGCAGGAGCGGCTGGCGTCGCTCGGCATCAAGGACTGGGTCGAGCGCTGGGACCCGGCGCACTACAACCGCAACGCCACGCTCGCCGAGAACCTGCTGTTCGGCACGCCGGTCGGGCGCGCGTTCGACGTCGACAACCTCGCCGGCAACGCCTACGTGCGGCAGGTGCTGCGCGCCACCGGGCTCGACGAGCTGCTGGTGCGCACCGGCCACAAGGTGGCCGAGACCATGGTCGAGCTGTTCAGCGGCCTGCCGCCCGGCCATGAATTCTTCGCCCAGTACAGCTTCATCAACCAGGACGACCTGCCGCAGTTCGAGGAGATCCTGAAGCGCGTCGCCGACGTCGGCCTGAAGGGCCTGGCCGAGGCCGAGCGCCGCGCGCTGCTCGCGCTGCCCTTCAGGCTGATCGCCGCCCGGCACCGCCTGGGCCTGATCGACGAGGGCTTCGAGGGGCGGGTGATCGAGGCGCGGCGCCACTTCGCCGCCCACCTGCCGCAGGAGCTCAAGGGCGCGGTGGAATTTTTCGACCCGGCGCGCTACAACTCGGCCGCCACGCTGCAGGACAACATCCTGTTCGGCAAGGTCGTCACCGGGCAGGCGGGCGCGCTGGCGCGCATCACCACGGCGGGGCGCGAGCTGCTCGACGATCTGGGCTTGCGGCCGCTGGTGGTGAAGATCGGCCTGGACTTCCAGGTCGGAGTCGGCGGCGCGCGCCTCGCGGTCGCCGACCGGCAGAAGGTGGCGCTGGTGCGCGCGCTGCTCAAGCGCCCGGCGCTGCTGGTGCTCGACCAGGCGGCGGCGGTGCTCGACCCGACGTCGCAGGTGCGCGTGCTCGAGGGCGTGCTCGCCGAGCGCAAGGGCTGCGGCGTGGCCTGGGTGCTGTCGCGGCCGGAGTACGCCGAGCGCTTCGCGATGGTGCTGACGATGGACCGCGGGCGCCTCGCGGAGAGCGCGAGCCCCGCGGAGCTCAAAAGGAGGACCGGATGAGCCTTGAGCAGGAAGTCGAACTGATCCGGCAGTTCCCGATCTTCGCCAAGATCCAGCCGGCGATGCAGAAGCTGCTGTGCTTCAGCGCCGAGCGGCTGACCTACAGCCCCGGGCAGGTGATGTTCAACGCCGGCGACATGGGCGACGCCGCCTACATCGTGATCGACGGAAGCGTCGAGATCAGCGTGCCGACGCCCTCGGGCCCGATCCTGGTCAACACGCTGGGGCGCAACGACATCATCGGCGAGATCGCGATCTTCGGCGACGTGCCGCGCACCGCCACCGCCACCGCGCAGACCAAGCTCGAGACGCTCAAGATCTCCAAAGAGCTGTTCACCAAGATCATCCGCGAGAACCCCGACGCCGCGCTCGAGCTGATCCGCGTGCTCGCCGGGCGCCTCGCCAACACTACGCAGCAGCTGTCGCGGACGCTGAGCCAGACCCGTCCCTAAGAAACCGTGGTCTGTCCCTGAATCAGCTTTCTGGGATCGTCGACCGCGTAGACGGTCAGCCGCTCGGTCTTTCCCCGCGCCCTGACCTGGTGCTCGCGGGCCCGATCGGACAACTGCGCGGGATCGATGCCGGCCTGGCGCAGCGCCCCGGCCGAGACCACCAGCACGCAGCCGAAGGCCTTGGTCATGTTCTCCAGGCGCGCCGCGGTGTTGACCATGTCGCCGATCGCCGAGTAGATCGGCGCTTCCGGCGGGCCCATGGTGCCGACGATCGCCACCCCGGCGTGAATGCCGATGCCGATGCGCAGCGGCTCGTCGAGGTCGGCGGCGAGCGCGGCGTTCAGGCGCTCGATGCGCTCCTGCATCTCGGCTGCGCCCTGAATGGCGGCGCGGCACGCAGTCGCCAATGATGATTCGAGACCATACAGGGCAAGGAGGCCATCACCGCGGAACTGGGCGTAGTAGCCGCCGGTGGCGCGCAATGCGGCGTGCATCTGCGCGAAGAACTGGTTCATGATGAACACCACGTCGTAGGGCAGGCGCCCCTCGCCGAGCCGCGTCGAGTCGCGCAGGTCGACGAACATCGCGACGATCGGGCGCTCGAGCCCCTGCGCGCCGCTCGGCGGCTGGCGCGCCGAGGAGGGCCCGGCGTTCGGCGGCAGCAGCGGCGTCACCGCCACGTCGCGCGTCGGGCGCGTCTGGCAGGCGAGGCGCACGTTCGGCGGCGCCTCGATGCGGCCGAGCGCCTGCGCTTCCATGCGCCCGGGCGGCGGCAGGCTCTCGAGGCCCTCGGCGACGCGCACGCGGCAGGTGGTGCAGCGGGCGCGGCCGCCGCACACCGAGGCGTGCGGCAGGCCTGCGTCGCGGATCGCCTCGAGGATGCTGCGCCCGACAGGCGCGGTGATGACGCGGCCCGAGGCGTGGCGCACCTGGTAGGTGGCGCCGATACGCGTGCGCAGCCAGCGCGCGAGCAGCGTCGCGGCGAGCAGGAGCCAGAATGCCCATTCAAGTCCCGAGCTCCACCCGGCCATCAGCGCGCGCTCCGCGGCCGTCATGCCGGCGAGGTCGAGGTTGTACTTCTGCATGCCGCCGACGCTCTCGATGCTTGGCCAGAGATAGAAGCCCGCGCTGGCGAAGCCTGCCAGCGCCAGCGCGGGCAGCAGCAGCGCGACGGCGAAGGCGAGCGGCTGCACGTTGCGGTACCACTGCCTGAGCCGCAGCCAGTAGTGCAGGCCGAAGCAGAGGTGCGCCCACACGATGAGCAGCAGCAGCGACTGGCGCGTCGCCGACCACTCGCTCGACCAGAGCAGCCCGACGACGCGCTCGTAGTCGATGTGGTGGTCGAGGAGCACGCGGGTGAGGCGCGTGCCGACGACGTGCGCGATGAGCAGCGGCGGCACGCACAGGCCGAGCAGCAGCTGCGCCGCCTCCCACGCCGGCATGCGCAGCGTGCTGCGGCGGTAGAGGCTTGCCAGCGCCAGGGCGAAATGCGTCAGCAGGCGACCACCAGCCCCGTGGCGAGGCGCAGCAGCCGTGCGAGCTTCATCCCTTCAGCTGCAGGGACTTATATTCGAGAAATTCCTCGAGCCCGTACACGCCGGCTTCGCGCCCGTGCCCCGACTGCTTGAAGCCGCCGAAGGGCGCGTTCAGGTTGAAGGCGCCGCCGTTGACGTCCACCTGCCCGGCGCGGATGCGGCGCGCGACGCGCTGCGCGTGCGCCTCGTCCTTCGACCACACCGCGCCCGCCAGGCCGTAGGGGCTGTCGTTCGCGATGCGCACCGCGTCCTCCTCGTCCTTGTAGGGGATGACCGCCAGCACCGGGCCGAAGATCTCCTCCTGCGCAATGGTCATCCGGTTGTTCACCTTGCCGAACACCGTCGGCCGCACGTAGTAGCCGCCTGCGGGGGCGCCTTCGGGCGGCTCGGCGCCGCCGGTGATGAGCTCGGCGCCTTCCTCGACGCCCTTCTTGATGTATCCGCGCACGCGCTCGAGCTGCGCAAGCGAGCTGAGCGGGCCGAGCCGGGTGGATTCGGCGAGCGGGTCGCCCGGCGTGAAGCTTTTCGCGATTTCAGCCGCGACGCGGCACGCCTCCTCGTATTTCGATTGAGGCACGAGCATGCGCGTGAGCGCGGTGCAGGTCTGCCCCGAATTCAGGTAGCAGCCGTTGATGGTGCTCTTTACCGCGACGGGGAGGTCTGCGTCCTCGAGGATCACCGAAGCGCTCTTGCCGCCCAGCTCCAGCGCGACGCGCTTGACGCTTTTTGCCGCCAGCTTCGAGATCTGCTTGCCGGCGCGCGTCGAGCCGGTGAACGAAATCATGTCGACGCCGGGATGCCGGACCAGCGCTTCGCCCGCCTTCTGCCCGGTGCCGGCGACCAGGTTGAACACGCCCTTCGGCACGCCGGCGGTGTCGATCACCTCCGCGAGCACGAAGGCGTTGAACGGCGCGACCTCCGAAGGCTTGAGCACCACGGTGCAGCCCGCGGCGAGCGCGGGCGCCACCTTGAGCGCGATCTGGTGCAGCGGATAGTTCCACGGCGTGATCGCGCCGACCACGCCGACGGGCTCGCGGATCACGAGCGAATTCCCGACTCTGGTTTCAAAGGAAAATTCTTTCGCCAGCTTCGCGTAATTGGCGAAGTTGGCGATCGGCAGCCCGGCCTGGATGCGCGCGGACATCTTGATCGGCATGCCCACTTCCTGCGCGATCAGCCGGGCGATCTCGTCGGCGCGCGCCTTCAGGCCGGCGGCGATTTTCTCGAGGTACCCGGCACGCCATTCGGCCGACGCGCCGCTCCACCCCTCGAAAGCCGCGCGCGCCGCCGAGACGGCACGCTCGACGTCGTTCTCGTCGCCGAGCGCTACCTTGCCGAGCACTTCGCCATTGCCCGCGTTGAACACGTCGATGGTCTGCTTGCCGGACGGCGCGACCCACGCGCCGCCGATGAAAAGCCTGTCTCGAAGGAGCATGCGATATTCTAGCTATACTCCGCGCGATGTCCTGGAAAGCTAGGGCGGCGCTCTGCCGCAGCCACAACCAGCCGGTGGTAGTCGAGCAGATCACGGTCGATGCGCCGAAGCGCGGCGAAGCGACGGTGAAGCTCGCCGCCTGCGGCGTGTGCCATTCCGATCTTTCGGCGATCACCGGCACCATCGCGCTGCCGCTGCCGCTGGTGCTCGGCCACGAAGGCGCGGGCGTGGTGGAGGCGGTCGGCGAGGGCGTGAGCGGGCTCGCCAAGGGCGATCACGTCATATTTTCGTTCATCTACATGTGCGGCAAGTGCAGGTTCTGCGTCGCCGGCCGCCCGGTGCTGTGCCTCGAGCAGGCGAAGGCGCTCACCACGCCGCTCGAGGGCACGCCGCGCGTGCGCGACGCCTCCGGCGCTCCGCTCAACATCTTCTCCGGCTGCGGCGCGATGGCGGAATACGCCACCGTGTCGGCCGAGAACCTGATCAAGATCGATCCCAAGGTGCCGCTCGACTGCGCCGCGCTCGTCGGCTGCGCCGTCACCACCGGCGTCGGCGCGGTTTTCAACACCGCCAGACTGAAGCCCGGATCGTCGGTCGCGGTGTTCGGCTGCGGCGGCGTCGGCCTGTCGGTGATCCAGGGCGCGGCGATCGCCGGCGCCGGGCGCATCATCGCCATCGACACGCTCGAGCCCAAGCTCGCCATGGCGAAGCGCTTCGGGGCGACGGACACGGTTTTGCCCACACCAGAAATTGATGTAGTGAAGTTTTTGAAAAAAGCCACTTCCGGCGGCCCCGACTACGCGTTCGAATGCGTGGGCTCGGGCGAGCTCGCCGGCGCCGCATACCGGGCGATCCGGCGCGGCGGCCTGGCAGTCGTGGTGGGCGTGGCGAAACCGAGCGACTCGACCTCGGTGCGCACCATGACCCTGCCGTTCGAGGAGAAGACGCTCACCGGCAGCTATTTCGGCTCCTGCGTGCCGCGGGTGGACTTCCCGCGCATGCTTTCCCTCTACAGGGCGGGCCGGCTCAAGCTCGCCGAGCTCATTACGCAGCGCTACCCGATCGCCGAGGCGCCGCAGGCGTTCGCCGACCTGCAGGCCGGGAAAAACGCGCGCGGCGTCATCATGTTCTAGGAATGGCCGAGCGCATCCTGGTGGTCGACGACCAGCGCACCAACGCCGAGATGGTGTCGGGGCTGCTGCGCAACCTCGGCTATGAAGTCGAGGTCGCGCTCGACGCCGAGGCGGGGCTGGAGATCGTGCGCTCCAAGGGCCCGGACCTGGTGATCTCCGACATCCTGATGCCGCGCATGGACGGCTACGAGTTCTGCCGGCGCCTGCGCGCGAATCCGGCCACCACGCTGCTGCCGGTGATCCTGGTCACCTCGGCCGACCCGCAGACCGAGCGCGTCAAGGGCATCGAGGTGGGCGCCGACGACTTCATCGCCCGGCCGGTCAACTGGGCGGAGCTGTTCGCCCGCGTGAAGCGGCTGCTGCACGTAAAAGCGCTGCAGGACGAGGTCAAGGAACTGAACGCCAAGCTCGAGGAGCGCGTGCGCGACCAGGTGGCGCAGCTCGAGCGCCTGTCGCGCATGAAGCGCTTCTTCTCGCGCGCCGTGGCCGAGGCGATCGTCGCTCCCGGCGGCGAGGAGCTGCTCGAGCCGCACCGGCGCGAGATCACCGCGGTGTTCCTCGACCTGCGCGGCTTCACCGCCTTCACCGACCGCGCCGACCCGGACGAGGTGCTGGAGCTGCTGCGCGCCTACCACGCCACGCTCGGCCGCACGGTCGATGAGTACGGCGGCACGCTCGAGCACTTCGCCGGCGACGGCATCATGATCTTTTTCAACGACCCGATCGAGGTCGACAAGCCCGCCGAGCGCGCGATCCGCATGGCGCTCGCGCTGCAGGACGCCTTCGCCCCGATCTCCACCGCCTGGGCGAAGCTCGGGCACGAAGTGGGCCTGGGCATCGGCATCGCGCAGGGCGAGACCACGCTCGGCGTCATCGGTTTCGAGCAGCGCTGGGAATACGCCGCGATCGGCAACGTGCCCAACCTCGCCGCGCGCCTGTGCGGCTCGGCGCACGCCGGCGAGATCATCCTCGACGGCCAGACCGAGCAGGACGTGGTCGGCGTCGCCGACACCGAGTTCGTCGGCGCGCTGACGCTGCGCGGCTTCCAGCAGCCGGTGCCGGCCTTCCGGCTGAAATCGCTGCGCGCCTGAAATCTACGGATCGCGCGCCATTTCGAGCATCACGGTTTCGAGCAAGCCGACCTGGCGCACCAGCTCCTGGAGCTCCGGCAGCCGGATGCGCAGCGACTGCGCCGCGAGCTCGGCCTGCGCGGCGGGCAGCCGCGCCAGCAGGCAGGCGATCTGCCGGCCGAGCCAGCGGCGCTCGGCGGTATCGGCGTCCTTCAGGACCTCGGCCAGGGCTAGGCCGTCGCGGATGCGCCACAGCGACAGGTCGATCGAGCCGCTCGCCGCTTCGGGAGACATGCAGCCAGGCTACGCGCCCGGCCGGGCCACCTCAATGATGGTGTGCGCTGCCGGGCTGTGACCGATTACCAGCGCGGCGGGGGCTTGCGCGCGATGACGAACTGCCCGTCCTCCTTGCGCACGTAGCCGCCCTCGGCGAGGTCGGAGAAGATGCGGCTGATCATCTCGCGCGAGGCGCCCACGCGCGAGGCGATGTCCTTGTGCGTGAGGTGCTCGCCGATCACCAGCCGTCCCTCCTTCTCCTCGGCGAGCTCGAGCAGCAGGCGCGCGACGCGCCCGTAGACGTCCATCAGCGCCAGGCTGCGCACGTTGTCGGTGAGGTCGCGCACGCGGCGCGCGAGCTTGCGCACGATATGCAGCGCGAGCTCGGGATGCTGCTCCAGGAAGGTGTTGAACTCGCCGCGCTTCACCACCGCGCAGCGGCAGTCCTCGAGCGCCATCACCGAGGCCGAGCGCGGGCCGCCGTCCAGCGTGATCTCGCCGAAATACTCCCCCGGGCCGAGCTGGTTGAGCTGCACCTCGCGCCCCTTGTCGTCGGCGACGTAGACGCGCGCCTTGCCCGAGAGCACCACGTAGAGCGAGTCGGTCTCGTCGCCCTCGCTGACGATGATCGCGCGCTTGGAAAAAGTGCGCACCGCGGCGACCGCGGCGACCTGGTCGAGCAGCGGCTGGGGCAGAACCTCGACCGAGCGGTCTTTCATCCCATACCCGGGTGATGTTTGGGGCGATTGTGCGGCACAGCGGTGAATAAATCACCCCGGGGGGGCGCCCTGGTTCGCTGACCGGGCCGGGCCGGCGGGCCTATTCTGGGCGCCATCTGCTCTAGAGGAGTGGACCATGACCAAGACCGAGCACCTCCAGTTCCTGGTACTGATGATCCCGACGCTGCTCATCCTCGCGGCCGCCGCCGTCTCGATGGCCGACCTGGCGCTGCCGGCGCAGGAGACCTACACCGTCGCCTCGGCCGCCCCGGTCCTGCCCTACGACGCGGTCTGGGTCGATTAGCACCCTGAATAGCGCTCTCAAGGCGTGGGATGAATAATTCCAAGGGGAGGCCCATACTGGCCTTTTGAGCTCCGCCGGGCCGTTTCTTACCCAAGAAGCCCGGGGAGGGGGAGGAGGGTTCCATGAACACCAGCAGGCGCCGGTTGTTCGCCGGCCTTTGCGTCGCGCTCGCCGCGCCGCGGCTCGCAGCCGCACAGGCGCCGCGGCGCCCGCGCATCGCGTGGCTCGCGATGGTGAGCAAGACAGCGCGCGTCGCCGGCCTGGCCCCTTTCCTGCAGGGCATGGCGGCGTTCGGGCATCACGACGGCAAGACCTTCGACCTCGACGAGCGCTGGGGAGAGAACTCGCGCGAAACCCTCGAGCGGCTGGCGCTCGAGGCGTTGGCGCTGAGACCGAGCGTCTTCGTCAGCCAGGGGCCGGCGCTGCAGGTCGCGCTCAAGCTGCCGGGAACGATCCCGGTGGTGTTCGGCACCAGCGGCGATCCGATCGAGATCGGCGTCGCCAAGACCCTGGCGCGGCCCGGCGGCCACTTCACGGGCGTCACGTTCCTCTCGTACGCGCTGGTGGGCAAGCGCGTCGAGCTGCTGCACGAAGTTGCGCCGAAGGCGAAGCGCCTCGCCGTGCTTTCCAACACCGAGCATGGCGGCGACGCGAAGGAGCTCGCCGCGACCCGCGAGGCCGCCGCCAGCCTGGGGCTCGAGGTGTCGCACTACCCGGCGACGAATCCGGCCGAGGTCGAGCGCGGCTTGGCCGCCATCGCTGCGGCCCGCGCCGAAGCGCTGGTGGTGCATCCCGACGCGCTGATGGTGCAGCAGCGCGAGGCGATCGGACGCTTTTCGACCGAGCGGCGCATCCCGGCCATTTCGGGGTGGGCGATCATCGCCGAGGGCGGTACCTTGCTCACCTACGGGCCTGTACTGTCGGAGGTTTACCGGCGCCTTGCGTATTTCGTCGACCGCGTGCTGCGCGGCGCCAAGCCCGCCGACCTGCCGATCGAGCTGCCGAGCACCGTGGAGCTGGTGGTGAACCTGAAGACGGCGAAGGCGCTCGGACTCACCATCCCGCCTGCCGTGCTGGTGCGCGCCGACCGGGTGATCGCGTGAATTGGCGCGACGCGGTCTTCTTCATGCTCGCTGCTGACGCTTCGGCATGGTGGGCAAGGTGATCGCGTGGGCTTGATCGCGACGATCTCGCCGCCCGCCGAGATCTCGGGACCCGACCTGGCCAATCCTCAAGCCGCGGGCGGCTCCAGCGCGAAACTCCACGGCGAGTTTTGGAGGAGCGCGTCGGTCCACGCGTTGTGCTCGAGCAGCGCCGCCGCAGCGCGCCGGGCCGGGCCGGCGAGTCGGGCACGCCAGCGCGAGATGTAATGCTCGCTGCACAGGTCGTCGCGTTCCCAGCGATCGACTACGGAGCGCGCGTACCGCAGCATCGCCGCCGCTTCGGCGGCGGGCATGGTGAGAAGGCGCGCAGCGAGCGCCGCGTGGCGTCGGCGCGCATCCATGCGCCGGACGCGCGCCTGCTCGCGCGCGATCCGCGTCTCGCCGGCGACCCGGCCCCGACTAAGCCCGCTCGCGCGGCGCGTCGCGCGCAGGGCGCCGATTGCGCGCTTGTGGTTCATCAGGTACATCGTATCGCATGAAGACCGCAAAGGCGCTCGGTGTCGCAATTCCGCAATCGCTGCTCGTGCGCGCGGACAAGGTGATCGAATGAACCGCCGCGAGTGCATCCTCGCCGCCGCCGCGTGCGCCGCGCTGCATCCGCTCGCCGCCGGCGCGCAGCAAGCCTCCAGAATTCCGCGCGTCGGCTACCTGTTCTCATTCCCCCGTGCCGAAGGCGAGCACCTGTGGCAGGCGTGCCGCGCGGGCCTGCGCGACCTCGGTTACGTCGAAGGACGCAACATCGTCCTCGAGCCGCGCTGGGCCGATGGCGATTACCGGCGCCTGCCGGACCTGGTCCGTGAACTGCTGCAACTGAAGGTCGACGTCTTGGTGACGGCCGCGACGCCGCCGAGTCGCGCGGCGATGGCGGCAACCCGCAGCACGCCGATCGTTTTCGTCGCCGTCGGCGAGCCGATACGGGTCGGCCTGGTGAAGAGCATGGCGCGCCCGGGAGGCAACATCACCGGGCTGTCGCTCCTCACCTCCGAGCTGAGCGGAAGGCGGCTCAAGCTGCTCGTCGAGTGCGTCGGCAAGGTGCAGAGCGTCGCCGTGATCAGGAACCCGGCGAACCTGGTGCACGAAACCTTCCTCGAGGAGTCGCGCGCCGCGGCCGAAGCGCTCGGCGTGCGGCTGGCGCCGCTCGATGCGGGCAGCGCGGAGGAGATCGACCGCGCGTTCGACTCCGCGCGGGCGGTCAAGGCCGACGCGCTGATCGTGTTCGACGATCCGGTCCTCTGGAGCAACCGCAAGCGCTTCGTCGCCCTCGCCGAAAAATCGAGGATGCCCGCGATGTACGGCTATCGCGAGTTCGTCGACGAGGGCGGACTGATATCCCTCGGGCCCGACCGCGTCGACCACTATCGGCGCACTGCGGTCTACGTCGACAGGATCCTCAGGGGTGCCAATCCGGCGGAGTTGCCGGTCGAGCAGCCGGTGAAGTTCCAGCTGGTGATCAACCTGAAAAGCGCGCACGCGCTCGGCCTGGCCATTCCGCAAGCCGTGCTGCTTGCGGCGGACGAGGTGATAAAGTGAGCCGCAAAGGGGAAAGGGCCTGAAACCCATGGAGCCCATCGCCGGGCAGCCCGCCGCCGTGGCGCCGCGCCGGCACCGCGGGCAGCTGTTCCGCAAGTACTTCCTGCTGATCCTCGGGCTGGTGTGCGGCGCGCTGCTGATTTCGGGCGGCATCGGGTTCTACTTCGCCTACGAGGAGAACAAGGTCGCGCTCGCCAGCCTGCAGCGCGAAAAAGCTGCGGGCGCGGCGTCGCGCATCGAGCAGTTCGTGCGCCAGATCGAGCAGCACCTCGCTTCCGCCGCGCTGCCGCAGCTCGGCGCGGAGGGGCCGGAGCAGCGGCGCCTCGAGTTCCTCAAGCTGCTGCGCATGGTGGAGCAGGTGACCGACATCGCGCAGATCGACGCCAGGGGCCGCGAGCTGCTGTCGGTGTCACGCCTGAAGATGGACGAGGCGGGCAAGGCGCACGACCGCTCGGAGGAGCCGGCGTTCAAGAACGCGCGCGCCGGCCGCACCTGGTTCGGCCCGGTGTACTTCCGCAAGGAGACCGAGCCCTACATGTCGATCGCGGTGCGCTCGAGCGACAGCGGCCCGGTGACGGTCGCCGAGGTGAACCTCAAGTTCATGTGGGACGTGATCACGCAGATCCGCATCGGCCAGAAGGGCAAGGCCTACGTGGTCGACGGCACCGGCCACCTGATCGCCGACCCCGACATCGGGCTGGTGCTGCGCAAGACCAACCTCTCCGGGCTCCAGCAGGTGAAGGCGGCGCTCGCCCCGGACGCCGACGACTCGCTCGCGCTGCTGGCGAAGGATTTCGCCGGCAACAGCGTGCTCACCGCGTTCGCCCCGGTCGAGCCGGGCCGCGAGAGGCTCGCCCAGGGCGGCAAGGCGAGCCCGCTCGGCTGGAAGGTGTTCGTCGAGCAGCCGGTGAGCGAGGTCTACTCCGCGCTCGACGCCACGGTGCTGCGCACCGTCGCGCTGATCGTCGCCGGCCTGCTGTTCTCGGCGCTGGCGGCGCTGTACCTCGCGCGCAGCATGGTGCGGCCGATCAGCACGCTGCAGGAAGGCGCGCAACGCATCGGCGCGGGCGACCTCGAGCAGCAGATCGAGATCCGCACCGGCGACGAGCTCGAGGCGCTCGCCGGGCAGTTCAACCGCATGACCGAGCAGCTGCGCGAGTCCTACGCGGGCCTGGAACGAAAGGTCGACGAGCGCACCGCGGAGCTGCAGCAGACGCTGGACCAACAAACGGCCACGTCAGAAATTCTCAAGGTGATCAGCAGCTCGACCACCGACACGCAGCCGGTGTTTGACGCCATCGTACAAAGCGGGCTGAAACTGTTCCCGGACGCGGCGGTGGCGGTCACCCTGCCCCAGGGCGATCAGGTATTCCTCGCCGCCGTTGCCGACGCCGATCCGGTGCATGCCGAGCAATGGAGGAAGCGCTTCCCGTTTCCCCTCACCCGGGAATACATGCAGGCTCTGGCGATCCTCGAGCGCAGAGTCGTCGACATGCCCGACGCGGCCGCGAACACGGACGACTCGCTCAAGCCCGGGATTGCGAATTTTCTTGCCAGCGGCTACCGTGCCATTACCGCGATGCCGATGCTGCGCGGTGACGCCGCGATCGGTACGGTCAGCGTGGTGCGGCTCAACCCCGGACCGCTGTCGGACAAGCAGGTCGCGCTATTGCGCACCTTCGCCGACCAGGCGGTGATCGCCATCGAGAACGTGCGCCTGTTCAACGAGACCAAGGAGTCGCTCGAGCAGCAGACCGCGACGAGCGAGATCCTGCGCGTTATCTCGGACTCGCCCGGCGAAGTAAAGCCGATCCTGGATGCGGTCGCCGAGCGGGCGACACGGTTGTGCGACTCGACCTCGACGGCGATCTATGTGCTCGAGGAAGCAACGCTTCGGCGCACCGCGTTCCACGGGCCGGCGGAGCTCGAGGGGGTAGAGACCCTGCCCTACAACCCCGGCACGCTGACAGGGCGGACGATCGCCGAAGGCAAGCCGATCCATATCCAGGACCTCGAGCGCATGCAGGCCGAATTCCCGATGACCTGGGAGCTCGCGCAGCGCTTCGGCCGTCACCAGACCATGCTCGCGGTGCCGCTGATGCGCGAAGGCAGGCCGTTCGGCACTATGTTCCTGCGGCGCACTGAGGTCCGGCCGTTCACCGACAAGCAGATCGCGTTGAGCAAGATCTTCGCCGACCAGGCGGCGATCGGCATCGAGAACGTGCGCCTGTTCAACGAGACCAAGGAGGCCCTCGAGCAGCAAAAGGCATCCGCGGAGATTCTCGGCACCATCTCCAGCTCGATCGCCGATACGCAGCCGGTGTTCGACAAGATCCTCAGCAGCTGCGAGCGCCTGTTCGCCGGAAGGCAGGTCGGGATCAACCTCGTCGACGCCGACGGGAAGATCCGCATCGGCGCCTATTACGGCCCGGGACGCGAGGAGCTGGAGCGCCTCGCGCCGTTTCCGCCGGGAGACGGCTCGGGCTCGGGTGCCGCGATCGCGCACGGCCGCTTGGTGCATTACCCCGACGCGCAAGGCGGCAAGGATGTCCCGGAAACCACGCGGCGCGGCTGCCGCGCAATCGGGGTCAAGGCGGCGATCTTCGCGCCCATGCTGTGGGAGGGGCGCGGCATCGGCGTGATCTTCGTCGGCCGGGATTTCGCCGGCAGCTTTTCCGAGAAGGAGATCGCGCTGCTCAAGACCTTCGCCGACCAGGCGGTGATCGCGATCCAGAACGCGCGCCTGTTCCGCGAGATCCAGGAGAAGAGCGCGCAGCTCGAGGTGGCGAACAAGCACAAGTCGGAGTTCCTCGCCAACATGTCGCACGAGCTGAGGACGCCGCTCAACGCGATCATCGGCTTCTCGGAGGTGCTGTCCGAGAAGATGTTCGGCGAGGTCAACGCCAAGCAGGCCGACTACCTCAAGGACATCCACGAGTCGGGCAAGCACCTGCTCTCGCTAATCAACGACATCCTGGATCTCTCCAAGATCGAAGCCGGGCGCATGGACCTCGAGATCTCGAGCTTCGACCTGCCGAGCGCGCTGTCGAACGCGATGACGCTTGTGCGCGAGCGCGCGCAGCGCCACGGCATCGAGCTGTCGCTCAAGGTGGACAAGCGCCTGGGCAGCTTCCAGGCCGACGAACGGAAGTTCAAGCAGATCGTGCTCAACCTGCTGTCGAACGCGGTCAAGTTCACGCCCGACGGCGGCAAGATCGACGTCTCGGCGAAGAAATTCGACGGCAAGATCGAGATCGCCGTGAAGGACACCGGCATCGGCATCGCGCCGGAAGACCAGGGTGCGGTGTTCGAGGAGTTCAAGCAGGTCGGGCGCGACTACACCAAGAAAGCCGAGGGCACGGGCCTCGGCCTCGCGCTCACCAAGCGCTTCGTCGAGCTGCACGGGGGTGAGGTTCGCCTGCAGAGCGCCCCCGGCAAGGGATCCGTATTCACCATCTCACTACCGGTGCGCCAATGAGCACAGTGCTGATCGTCGAGGACAACGACAAGAACATGAAGCTCGCCCGCGACGTGCTGCAGGCGAAGGGCTACCAGACTCTCGAGGCCGTCACCGGGGAGGACGGTGTGAGGCTCGCGATGGAGAAGAAGCCCGACTTGGTGCTGATGGACATCCAGCTCCCCGGGATCAGCGGCATCGAGGCTTTCAAGCGGATCCGGGGCGACGCGGCCACGAAGGCGATCCCGGTGATCGCGCTCACCGCGTCGGTGACGCCGACCGACCGCAGCACGATCACCGCCGCCGGCTTCGACGCCTTCCTCGGCAAGCCCATCAACCTGAAGGAGTTCATCGACACCGTGAAGCGCCTGGTGGAGGGCGCGAAAAAAGGAGAAACGAAGACATGACCGCGGCCAAGATCCTGGTCGTGGACGACACGCCGGCGAACATCAAGCTGCTCGCCGACCTGCTGTCGGTGAAGGGTTACAAGGTGTGCACTGCCGTCAACGGCGAGCAGGCGCTCGCCCAGGTGGCAAAGGAGAAGCCCGACCTCGTGCTGCTCGACGTGATGATGCCGGGCATCTCCGGCTACGACGTGTGCCGCAGGATCCGCGAGAACCCGGCGACCGCGCTGCTGCCGGTGGTGATGTGCACTTCGCTCGATCCGGCGCAGGAGCGGGTCAAGGGCATCGAGGCCGGCGCGGACGATTTCCTGTCCAAGCCTGTCAACCAGCCGGAGCTGTTCGCGCGCGTGAAATCGCTTTTGCGCATCAAGGGGCTGCAGGACGAGCGCCTCGGGCGCCTCAAGAGCTTCTTCTCGCCGCAGCTCGCCGAGGCGATCGCCGCCGGCAAGGGCGAGGAGCTCCTCAAGACGCACCGGCGCGAGATCACGGTCGAGTTCTTCGACCTGCGCGGCTTCACCCACTTCACCGAGACCGCCGAGCCCGAGGAAGTGATGGACCTGCTGCGCGGCTACCACGGCGCGCTGGGCAAGCTGGTGCTCGAGCACCAGGGCACGCTCGAGCGCTTCGCCGGCGACGCGGTAATGGTGTTCTTCAACGACCCGGTGCCGATCGACAAGCCCGCCGAGCACGCCGTGCGCACCGCGCTCGCGATGCACGAGGCCTTCGCGCCGATAGCCAAGCTCTGGGAAAAGCGCGGCTACGAGCTCGCGCTCGGGGTCGGCATCGCCCAGGGCTACGCCACGCTCGGCGCCATCGGCTTCGAGGGGCGCTGGGACTACGCCGCCATCGGCAACGTCACCAACCTCGCCGCGCGCCTGTGCGCCGAGGCCAAGGCCGGCCAGGTCCTGCTCGACCGCAAAACCATGGCGGCGCTCGACGGCGTGTTCGCCTTCGACCCGGTCGGCCCCCTGACGCTCAAGGGCTTCTCGCAGCCGGTGCCGGCGTTCGCCCTCAAGAACTCCTGACATGGCAGTGCGGCGCAAAGCGACGCGCAAGGGCGACAAGCCCGTTGCGGCAAGGCTTGCGGTCGCGCTGAGGGAGCACAAGGAAGCCCTCGAGCAGCAGGCGGCGAGCGCCGAGATCCTGCGCGCGATGTCGAAATCTCCCGGCGACGCGCAGCCGGTGTTCCAGGCCATCGTGGACAAGGCACACCGGCTGTGCGGCGCCGCCTACAGCGTTCTGTACCGCTACGACGGCAAGCTCATCAGCGTGGTCGCGGCGAGGGACGTCAATGCGAACGTGACGCGGGTCCTCCGCAGCCGCTATCCGCGGCCGGCTGAGCGGGACAAGATCGTCGGCCGCACGCTCCTCGAGGCAAAGGCCTTCCACACCGCCGACCTCTACGGTGACCGCCGGTTTCGCCCCAGCAGGCCGATCATCCCGCGCCGCGCCGTGGTTGGCGTGCCGCTGGTTCGCGACGGCACGGTCCTCGGCGCCATCTCGTGCGGCCGGGTCGAGGCGCGAGCCTTCAGCAAGAAGGAAATCTGGCTCCTCCAGACCTTCGCCGACCAGGCGGTAATCGCGATCGAGAACGCGCGCCTCTTCAGCGAGACCCAAGAGGCGCTCGAGCGGCAAACGGCGACGGCGGAGATCCTCAAGGTCATCGCCAGCTCGCCCGCGGACGCACAGCCGGTGTTCGACGCGATCGTGCGGAGCGCGCTGCGGCTGGTGGGCGGCTACTCCGCGCTCGTGCTGCGGCTTTCCGACGGCATGCTGCATCTCGCGGCGCACAGCTCGACCAGCGTATCCGGCGACAAGGCAGTGAAGCGCTTCTATCCGCAGCCGATCAAAGGGGTGATCCTGCATGGCCGGGCGATCCGTTCGCGCCGGCCCCATTGGGTCGCCGATACCGAAAAGGTCCCGGCGTCGATGGCGGCGGTGAAGAGCATGGCGCGCAAGCGAGGCTATCGCAGCCTGCTGGTCGTGCCGATGCTTCGCGACGGCGCGCCGATCGGCTCGATCGGCGTCTCGCGCAAGGAACCCGGCGAATTCAGCAAGCACCAGATCACCACGCTCGAGACCTTCGCCGACCAGGCGGTGATCGCGATCGAGAACGCGCGGCTGTTCAACGAGACCCGGGAAGCGCTGGAAAAACAGACTGCGACAGCCGAGATACTGCGCGTGCTTTCCGAAAGCCCCGCCGACACGCAGCCCGTGTTCGACGCCATCGTGCGGCATGCAGCGCGGCTGTGCGAGTCGACGTACGCGAACGTGTTCCGCTACGACGGGGAGCAGCTGCACCTGGCGGCGTCGGAGGGAGTGTCCGCGGAGATCTCGCTCGCGCTGGAAAAGTCGTTTCCCGCACCGCCAAACCCCTCGCGCGTGGTCGGGCGCGTCGTGCAAACGGGTCGGGTGACTCGTGTCGAGGACACGCTCGCCGACCCGCAGTACGACAAGGCGTTCGCCGCCACGCTCTGGCGCCGGCGCATCCTCGGCGTGCCTCTGCTGCGTGCAGACAAGACCATCGGTGCCATCACCGTCGGATGGGACGAGCCCGGCCCCATCCTGCAACGGCACGAGGACTTGCTGAAAACTTTCGCCGACCAGGCGGTGATCGCGATCGAGAGCGTGCGCCTGTTCAACGAGACCAAGGAAGCGCTCGAGCGGCAGACGGCGACGGGCGAGATCCTCAAGGTGATCAGCAGCTCGCCCACCGACGTGCAGCCCGTGTTCGACGCCGTGGTGCAGAGCTGCAGGCGGCTCTTCGGCGGCATGGACGTCGCGCTGAACATGGTGCAGGGCGAGCAGTTCGATCGCGTCGCGTTCTCGGAGTCCTCCGGGGTGCCGGACGATACCGCGGGCAGTTTCCCGATGCCGCTGAGCGAGGAGAGCATCGCGGGACGCGCGATGCTGAGGGCCGAGCTGGTGCACATCGAAGACGTTGCGGCCGCCACGTGGCTCGCGGAGCGCTCGCGCAGCATCGCGCGGCGCCGGGGGTTCCGCAGCGCATTGTGCGCGCCGATGATCCGCGAGGGCCGAGCGATCGGCTCGATCATCGTCTTTCGCGCCCAGCCGGGCCGTTTCAAGGACGAGCAGGTCGCGCTGCTGCGCACTTTCGCCGACCAGGCGGTGATCGCGATCGAGAACGCGCGCCTGTTCAGGGAGCTGCAGGAGCGCACGGCGGCGCTGACGCGCTCGGTGGGGCAGCTTACCGCCCTGGGCGAGGTGGGGCAGGCGATCAGCTCGACGCTCGAGCTCGACGAGGTGCTGCGCACCATCGTGCAGCGCGCGGTGCAGCTCGCGGGGCTCGACGGCGGCTCGATCTACGAGTTCGAGGAGCGCGACGAGCGCTTTCACCTGCGCGCCGCGGAGAACATCGAGGAAGAAATCCTCGACGTGTACCGCACCTCCCCGATCCGGCTGGGCGAGGGGGCGGTGGGGCGCGCCGGCGCTACGCGCGAGCCGGTGGTGGTGGAAAACGTGCTGGACGAGAGTTACCAGAGCCGCGTGCGCGAGCTGCTCATCAGGTCCGGGTCGCGTGCGCTGCTCGCGGTGCCGCTGCTGCGGGAGGACCATCTGCTCGGGGCGCTGGTGGTGAACCGCAAGTTGCCCGGGCCGTTCGCGCCGGAGGTGATCGAGCTCCTCAAGACCTTCGCCACGCAATCGGCGGTCGCGATCCAGAACGCGCGCCTGTTCCGCGAGATCGCGGAGAAGAGCAGCCAGCTCGAAGTGGCGAGCCGGCACAAGTCGCAGTTCCTCGCCAGCATGAGCCACGAGCTGCGCACGCCGCTCAACGCGCTCCTCGGCTTCAACGAGATGATCCTGGGCGACATCTACGGCGAGGTGCCGGCCGACATGAAGCCGCCGCTCGCCCAGATGCAAGCGAGCGGCAAGCACCTCCTGCGCCTGATCAACAACGTGCTCGATCTCGCGAAGATCGAGGCCGGGCGCATGGAGCTCGCGCTCGCCGAGTACTCGGTGCACGACACGGTGGAGAGCGTGCGCTCGACCCTGCAGCCGCTTGCGGTGGAAAAGGGACTGGACTTCCGCGCCGCGGTGCCGGCGGACATTCCCCTCGCGTACGGCGACCCCGGCCGCATCACGCAGTGCCTGATGAACCTCGCCGGCAACTCGCTCAAGTTCACCAAGGCCGGCAAGGTCGAGATCTCGGTGGCGGTGGACGACGGCCAGCTGCGCTACCGCGTCGCCGACACCGGCATCGGCATCGCGCCGGACAAGATCGAGGGCCTGTTCACCGAGTTCAGGCAGACCGACGCCACCGTCGCGAGCGAATACGGCGGCACGGGCCTGGGCCTGTCGATCAGCAAGAAGTTCGTCGAGATGCACGGCGGGCGCATCTGGGTGGAGAGCGAGCCCGGCAGGGGCTCCGCCTTCACCTTCGAGATCCCGCTGCGTGCGCGAGAAGGAAAGGCGGCATGAGCGGCAAGACCATCCTTTACGTCGAGGACAACGAAGCGAACCGGATGATCGTGCGCGACCTCCTGAAGCGTACGACGTATCACCTCGTCGAGGCGCATGACGGTGAGGAAGGTGTGGCCAGAGCGCTGGAGACCCGCCCGGGCCTCATCCTCATGGACATCCAGCTGCCGAAGATCTCGGGCCTGGAGGCGATCCGGCGCCTGCGCGCCGAGGCCGCGACCGCGGCCACGCCGATCATTGCGATCACGTCGTTCGCGCTTTCCGGCGACGAGGTGAAGGCGAAGGCAGCCGGCGCCACCGCCTACCTCGCCAAGCCCTACAGCCCGTTCGACCTGCTCAAGCTCGTGCGCCAGTACCTGCCTGAAACGTGATGCCGCTGCGACAATAGAAGTCGTATGGAAATGCGGTATCGAACGATCCTGATTTTCGGAAGCCTCGTGATGCTGATCGCGCTCGGCATCCGCCACGGCTTCGGCCTGTACCTGCAGCCGATGTCGCTGGACCTCGGCTGGGGGCGCGAGGTGTTCTCGATCGCGATCGCGATGCAGAACATCGTCTGGGGCCTGGCGCAGCCGTTCGCCGGGATGCTCGCCGACCGCTTCGGCTCGGGGAAGGTGGTGCTCGCGGGAGCGCTGCTTTACGCGGCGGGGCTATGGCTGATGTCCGGCTCGGGAAGCCCGGGCGAGCTGTACTTTTCTGCCGGACTGCTGATCGGGCTCGGCCTGTCGGGGACGACCTTCAGCATCGTCTACGGCGTGATCGGGCGCGCGGCGGCGCCGCAGAGCCGCACCATGGCGCTCGGCATCGCGGGCGCCGCGGCGTCGTTCGGGCAGTTCGTGATGGTGCCGGGCAGCCAGGCGCTGATCGGCTGGGGCGGCTGGGCGTTCGCGCTCGCGGCGCTCGCGGGGGTGGCGTTCCTGATGGCGCCGTTCTCGGCGGCGCTGATGGAGAGCCCCCAGGCGCACGCCGGGCCGCAGCAGACGCTCGGCGAGGCGCTGCGCGAGGCGCGCGCGCAGCGGAGCTTCTGGCTGCTGATCCTCGGCTACTTCACCTGCGGCTTCCAGGTGGTGTTCATCGGCTCGCACCTGCCGGCGTACCTCGTCGACCGCGGCCTCACGCCGCGCGACGGCATGATGGCGCTCGCGCTGGTGGGCCTGTTCAACATCGCGGGCAGCTTCGGCGCCGGCTGGCTCGGCAGCTTCTACAGCAAGAAGAACCTGCTCTCGATGATCTACTTCGCGCGCACCGTGGCGATCGTGTGCCTGATCGCGTTCCCGCTCAGCACGCTGAGCGTGGCGCTGTTCGGCATCGCGATGGGGTTCCTGTGGCTGGGCACCGTGCCGCTCACCAACGGCGTAATCGCCCAGATCTTCGGCGTGCGCCACTTCGCGATGCTGTCGGGGTTCGTGTTCTTCAGCCACCAGTTCGGCAGCTTCGCCGGCGTGTGGGCGGGAGGGTGGCTGTTCGACCGCACCGGCTCGTACGACGCGGTGTGGATCATTACCGCCGCGCTCGGCGTCGTCGCCGGGCTCATCAACCTGCCGATCGACGAGCGGCCGCTGGCGCGGACGCAGGCTGCGTAGAAAAAAATCGGGGTCAGACCCCGATTTTTCTCAGGCCACCTCGAACAGCCCCGCCGCCCCCATGCCGCCGCCGATGCACATCGTCACCACCACGTGCTTCGCGCCGCGGCGCTTGCCCTCGATGAGCGCGTGGCCGGCGAGGCGCGCGCCCGACATGCCGTAGGGGTGGCCGAGCGCGATCGCGCCGCCGTTGACGTTGAGCCGCTCGTGCGGGATGCCGATGCGGTCGCGGCAGTAGATCACCTGAACCGCGAACGCCTCGTTCAACTCCCACAGGTCGATGCTGGTCACGCTCTTGCCGGCCTGCTGCAGGAGCTTGGGCACGGCGAACACCGGGCCGATGCCCATCTCCTTCGGGTCGCAGCCCGCGGCGGCGAAGCCGCGGAAGATGCCGAGGGGTTTCAGGCCCCGGCGCGCAGCTTCCTTGTCCGACATCACTACGCAGGCAGACGCCCCATCGGAGAACTGGCTCGCGTTGCCGGCGGCGATGCAGCCGCCCTCGATCGCGGGCTTGATCTGCGACACGCCCGCGTAGGTGGTGTCGGGGCGGATGCCTTCGTCCTCGGCCGCGGTGACCTCCTTGACCGTCTCGGCCGCGGTGTTCTTGTCGACCACCTTCATCTTGGTGGTGATCGGGACGATCTCGTCCTTGAATTTGCCTTCGGCGCGCGCCTTGGCGGCTCTCTGCTGGCTCTGCACGCCGTATTCGTCCTGCTTCTCGCGCGGGATCCGGTAGCGGCTCGCGACGTACTCGGCGGTCTGCAGCATCGGCCAGTAGGTCTCGGGCTTGTGGCGGTGCAGCCACTCGTCCTGGAAGTGGTGCTTGTTCATCTCGTTCTGCACCAGCGAAATGGACTCGACGCCGCCGGCGACGAAGATGCTGCCTTCGCCCGCCATGACGCGCTGCGCGGCGAGCGCGATGGTCTGCAGCCCGGAGGAGCAGAAGCGGTTCACGGTCATGCCCGGCACGCTGACCGGGCAGCCGGCGCGGATCGCGACCTGGCGCGCGATGTTCCAGCCGGTCGCGCCCTCCGGGTTGGCGCAGCCGATGATCACGTCCTCGACCTCGTCGGCGTCGACTTTGGCGCGCTCTAGCGCCGCGTGCACCACGTGGCCGCCCATCTTCGCGCCGTGGGTCAGGTTGAGCGCGCCGCGCCAGCTCTTGCAGAGCGGGGTGCGCGCGGTGGAAACGATGACAGCGTCGGTCATGATCTCGCTCCTCAGCGCAGCAATGTGGTTTTCAGGAAGGCCTTCACGTCGGCGAGCGCCTCCTGCCTGGCGCGCGCGTTGCCGGCCACGGTGGCGCCGGTGCGCATGCAGTCGCGCTTCATCAGGTCGAACCCCTTCTCGGGAGAATCGAGCGGCTCGCCGGTCTTCGCATAGGTCGTGCTGCCGTCGTCCTCGATGTAGAGCACGCAGTCGCGGTAGCTCGGCGCCTCGGCGCTGAAGGATCCGCCTTCGGCATCGAAACCATGGTGGGCGTCGCCGTAGATCCTCAACTGGACGGCGCCGCCGGCGGCACCGATGCGCAGCGCGTAGTCGACGCAGGTCTTCGTGCCGGTGTAGTCGTCGCGTCCGGCGAGGAGCAGCAACATCGGCACGCCGGGCTGCGGGTTGCGGTACTGGGCGACGCAGCCGGGATAGAGCGGGATGGCAGCCGCGAAGCCGCCCTGACGGCGGCGGTCGGCGGCGCGCATCGCGACCGAGCCGCCCCACGACATGCCCATCACGCCGATGCGCTTCGGGTCGACGAAGTCCTGGGCTGCGAGGTAGCCGGCCGCGGCGTGGGCGTCGCGCAGTCCCCTGGCGGTGCTGATGCGCGACTGGTCCTCGATGCTCGAGGCCGCGCCGCGCGCGCTGAAGCTCTCGATCACGAGCGCCGCGACACCGAACGCGGCGAGCTCGCGCGCCCAGAAGCCCTCGCGCGCGTCGCTCACCCCGCCGTAGCCGTGCACGATGACTATCGCCGGGTGGCGCTTCGCGGCGGGTTCCTTTCCTGCCGGGCGGAACAGGTGCCCGTAGATCGATTCCTGCTCCACGCGGAGGATCACCGTCTGGCTGCCGGGCAGCCCCTGCGCGAAGGCGCCGGGAGCCATGACCAGCAGGAGGAGAAGCAGCCTCACGGGTTGAAGCGCTTGCCCTCGCCTGCGAGCTTCACCAGCAGCGGCGCGAGCTGCCATTGCGCGCCCTGGTAGCCCTCCTGGAAGCGCCGGATGGAATCGAGCACCTTGCCCAGCCCCACCGTGTCGGCATAGAACATCGGGCCGCCGCGGTAGGGCGGGAAGCCGTAGCCGGTGAGGTAGACCATGTCGATGTCGGAGGCGCGCAGCGCGATGCCTTCCTCGAGGATGCGCGCGCCCTCGTTGGCGAGCGCGAAGATGCAGCGCTCGACGATCTCGTCGTCGGGGATCTTTCTGGGTTGTTTCACGCGAATTTCTTTTCGGTACGCTTCCAGGAGCTTCTCGACCTCCGGATCGGGGATCGGCTTGCGGTTGCCCTTCTCGTAGCGGTACCAGCCGCGGCCGGCCTTCTGCCCGAACCAGCCCTTCTCGCAGATGCGGTCGGCGAACTTCGAGTACACCATGTCGGGGCGCTCCTGCGCGCGCCGCTTGCGGATCTCCCAGCCGATGTCGTTGCCGGCCATGTCGTACATGGCGAACGGCCCCATCGCCAGGCCCCAGCGCTGCAGCGCGCTGTCGACCTGCGCCGGGGTCGCGCCTTCCTCGAGCAGGAACAGGCTCTGCTGCACGTACTTCTCCAGCATGCGGTTGCCGATGAAGCCGTCGCACACGCCCGAAACCACCGGCACCTTCTTGAGCGTCTTGCCGAGCTTCATGGTTGTCGCCAGCACGCTCTTTTCCGTCTGTTTTCCCCTGACAACTTCCAACAGCCGCATCACGTTGGCCGGCGAGAAGAAGTGCGTGCCGATCACGTCCTGCGGGCGCCGTGTCGCTCCAGCGATCACATCGACGTCCAGCGTGGAGGTGTTGGTGGCGAGGATCGCGCCCTTCTGCGCGACGGCGTCGAGCTTCCTGAAGATGTCCTGCTTCACGTCCATGCGCTCGAACACGGCTTCGATGATGATATCGGCGGTTTTTACTTCATCGAGGTTCGTTATCGGTGAGATCAGGGCCATGCGCTTGTCCATGTCGTCCTGCTTGAGCCGCCCTTTCTCCACGCTGGCCGCGTAGTTGCCCTTGATCTTCTGCACGCCCTTGTCGAGCGCTTCCTGGGTGCTGTCCACGAGCGTCACGGGAATCCCGGCGTTCGCGAAGCACATGGCGATGCCGCCGCCCATGGTGCCGGCGCCGATCACCGCAGCCTTGCGTATCGGCCGCACCGGCGTGTCGTCGGGCACGCCGGGGATCTTCGCGGTCTGGCGCTCGGCGAAGAACATGTGGCGCAGCGCCTTCGACTCGGCGGTGTTCACCAGGCGGTTGAAGCGCTCGCGCTCGACCTTGCGGCCCTCGTCGAAGGGCAGGGTGGCCGCCGCCGCGGCGCAGGCGACGATCTCGAGCGGCGCGGGGTAGCCGCGCGAGGCCTTCGACACCTCCTCGCGCACTTTGGCGAAGTAGGCCTCGGGGTCGCCGTCGAGCTTCGCCTTCATGTCGCGGATGCGGCGCGGGCCTTGATTTTTCTCAAGTAGTTGCTTGGTAAAAACCAGGGCTGATTCGAGAAGATCTCCTTTCAAGATCTCGTCCACCAGGCCGAGCTCCTTCGCCTGCTCGGAGGGAATCGTGCTGCCGGTGGTCATCATGCGCACCGCCTCGGCCATCGGGATGATGCGCGGCAGGCGCTGCGTGCCGCCCGAGCCGGGCAGGATGCCGAGCTTCACTTCGGGCAGGCCGAGCTGCGCCTTCGGCGCCGCCACGCGGTAGTGGCAGCCGAGCGCGAGCTCGAGGCCGCCGCCGAGCGCGAAGCCGCCGATCGCCGCGACCAGCGGCTTGGCCATCGCGTCCTGTTGGTCGTTCACCTCGAACAGGTCGGGCTTTTCACGGGGCTTGCCAAACTCGCGGATGTCGGCGCCGCCCGAAAACGCCTTCGCCGATCCGATGATCACCGCGCCCTTGACCGCCGGGTCGGCCTCGGCCTTCCTCAGCGACTCCATCAGGCCCGCGCGCAGCGCGTTGCCCAGGCCGTTCACCGGCGGGTTGTTCATGGTGATGACGGCGATGCCGTCGCGGACGGTGTACTGCGCGACCTCGGTCATGCGAAAAACTCCTGAATTAGGCTGTGGGTCTCAGGCCGAGCCGCGCGAAAAGGGCTCGGTCGCGGGCCGCTTCGGGGTTTCCTGTGGTGAGCAGCTTCTCGCCGTAGAACACCGAGTTGGCGCCGGCGAAGAAGCAGAGCGCCTGCACCGCGTCGGGCATGCTCTCGCGCCCGGCGGAAAGCCGCACCCAGGCCCTGGGCATGCAGATGCGCGCCGCCGCTATGGTGCGCACGAATTCCAGCGGGTCGAGAGGTTCGGCTCCTTCCAAGGGAGTCCCCTCTACGGCGACGAGTGCGTTGATCGGAACGCTCTCGGGCTGGGGATCGAGGCTCGCCAGCTGCGCGATCAGCCCCGCGCGGTCGCGCCGCGATTCGCCCATGCCGACGATGCCGCCGCAGCACACGCGGATTCCCGCCGCGCGCACGCGCTCGAGCGTCTCCAGCCGGTCGCGGTAATCGCGCGTGCTGATGATCTCGCCGTAGAACTCGGGCGAGGTGTCGAGGTTGTGGTTGTAGTAGTCGAGGCCCGCGCCGCGCAGGCGCTCGGCCTGGCCGGGCCTGAGCATGCCGAGGGTGACGCAGGTCTCGAGCCCCAGGGCTTTCACCCCTTCGACCATCGGCAGGATCTTGTCCAGCTCCCGGTCCTTCGGCCCGCGCCAGGCCGCTCCCATGCAGAAGCGGGTTGCGCCATTCAATATTGCCCTCCGGGCGCTCTCCAGGACCGTATCCAGGGGAAGAATTTCCTCGTCTTCCACGCCGGTCGAAAATCGGCGCGACTGCGGGCAGTAGGCGCAGTCCTCGGGGCAGCCGCCGGTCTTCACCGACAGCAGCGTCGAGAGCTGCAGCGCCGCGGGATCGAAGTGGCTGCGGTGGACGCTCTGCGCCCGGTAGACGAGCTCGGAGAACGGCAGCTCGAAGAGCTCGAGCACGTCTTTGACCTTCATCCCGCTAGGATAAACTACTTCGCGAGGAGGAATCATGCAGGGCCTGATGATGGACCAGCCGCTGCTCATCAGCGACCTGATCCGCCACGCCGACCGCAACCACGGCGATACCGAGATCGTCTCCAAGACGGTCGAGGGCAGGGTGCAGCGCTACACCTATCGCGAGGCGCATGCGCGCGCGCGACGGCTGGCCAAGGCGCTGCAGGCGCTCGGCGTGAAGGCGGGCGACCGGGTCGGTACCCTCGCCTGGAACGGCTTCCGGCACTACGAGCTCTACTACGCGATCTCGGGCATCGGCGCGGTGATCAACACGGTCAACCCGCGCCTGTTCGCCGAGCAGATCGTCTACATCTCGAACCATGCCGAGAACCAGGCGCTCTTTTTCGACGCTACGTTCATCCCGCTGGCAGAGAAGCTCGCGCCGCAGCTCAAGACCGTGCGGCACTACGTCCTGCTGGCCGAGCGCGCGCACATGCCGAGGGGGTCGAAGTTCCTTTGCTATGAAGAGCTGCTGGAAAAGGAAAGCGACGAGTATCGGTGGCCCTCGTTCGACGAGCGCACCGCGGCGGCGCTTTGCTACACCTCGGGCACGACGGGGAACCCGAAAGGGGTGCTGTTCCAGCACCGCAGCACCGTCATCCACGCCTACGCCGCTGCGCTGCCCGATGCACTCGACCTCGGCGCGCGCGACTGCGTCATGCCGGTGGTGCCGATGTTCCACGCCAATGCCTGGAGCCTGCCGTACGCCTGCACGCTGGTCGGGGCGAAGATGGTGTTTCCCGGGCCGCACCTCGACGGCAAGAGCGTCTACGAGCTGATGGAAGCCGAGCGCGTCACCATGTCGGCCGGCGTGCCGACGGTCTGGCTCATGCTGCTGCAGCATCTCGCCGCGAACAAGTTGAAGTTCGCCAGCCTGAACCGCACCGTCATCGGCGGCTCGGCCTGCCCGCCGGCGATGATCCGGACCTTCCAGGACGACTACGGCGTAAGGGTGTTCCATGCCTGGGGCATGACCGAGATGAGCCCGCTCGGCACCGTGGGCACGCTGAAGGCGCGCCAGGCGGCGCTCGATCACGACGGCCAGCTCGCGATACAGGCAAAGCAGGGCCGCGGCCTGTTCGGCGTCGAGATGAAGATCGTGAACGAGGCGGGAAGCGAGCTGCCCTGGGACGGCAAGAGCTTCGGCAACCTGATGGTGCGCGGGCCCTGGATCGCGAGCGGCTACTTCAAGGGCGAGGGTGGCGATCCGCTGAAGGACGGCTGGTTCCCGACGGGCGATGTCGCCACCATCGACGCCGACGGCTACATGCAGATCACCGACCGCTCGAAGGACGTGATCAAATCGGGCGGCGAGTGGATCAGCTCGATCGACCTGGAGAACATCGCGGTCGCGCACCCGGCGATCGCCGAGGCGGCGGTGATCGGCGTGCGCCACCCGAAATGGGACGAGCGCCCGATCGTCGTCGCGGTGAAAAAGCCCGGGCAGGACGTGTCGAAGGACGAGCTGCTGCGCTTCTACGAGGGCAAGATCGCCAAGTGGTGGCGGCCCGACGACGTGGTGTTCGTCACCGAGCTGCCGCATACCGCGACCGGCAAGCTCTCCAAGCTCACCCTGCGGCAGCAGTTCAAGGACTACCGCCTTGATTCGAACTGAAACGAAAGATCGTGTAGCGCGCATCCGCATCGACCGCGCCGAGAAGCGCAACGCCTTTACCGGCGAGATGTACGTCGAGCTCGCCAGGGCGCTCGCGGCGGCCGACGCCGACGCCGGGACGCGGGCGATCCTGCTGCACGGCGCCGCGGACTGCTTCACCGCGGGCAACGACATCTCCGACTTCCTCAACCGCAAGGACGGCGAGCCGCCGGTGTGGAGCCTGTTCAAGGCGCTGCCGGCGCTGCGCAAGCCCGTGGTCGCCGCGGTCGGCGGCCCGGCGATCGGCATCGGCACCACGCTGCTGCTGCACTGCGACCTGGTCTACGCGGCCGCCAACGCGCGCTTCCAGCTGCCTTTCGTGTCGCTCGGCATCGTGCCCGAGTTCGGCTCGACCTTCCTGCTGCCGCTGATCGCGGGCAGCCAGCGCGCCGCCGAGCTGCTGCTCCTCGGGCAGCCGTTCACCGCGCAGAAGGCCTACGAGGTCGGAATCGTCACTGCCGTGGTCCCGCAGGAGGCCCTTCTCGAGGAAGCCGAAAAGGCGGCGCGGGCGCTCGCCGCCCTGCCGCCCGAGTCGATCCGCCTCACCAAGCGCCTGATGCGCTCGACGCACGAGAAATTCCTCGGCGAGCGCATCATGGAGGAGGGGCGCCTGGTGCTCGAGCGCCTGCGCTCGCCCGAGGCGAAAGAGGCGATGAGCGCCTTTCTCGAGAAGCGCAAGCCCGACTTCTCGCGCTTCTAGCATGCGGGCCTGCGTTTTCCTGCTGGCAGCGCTCGCGTTGCCCGCGCACGCCGATCTCTACCGCTGGATCGACCGCGAGAGCGGCTCGGTCAAGTACTCGAACTCCCCGCCGCCGTGGTTCGGCGACCCGGAGAAGGAGCGCCACTCGCCCGCGGTCGAGGTGATCCAGTACCGCGACCCGAGGACCATAAAGCCCGCGGCGGCGGAGAAGCCGTCCCCGGCCGCTGCGGCGATAGCCGCGCTCGAAGCGCGCTGGGCCGAGCTCGCCAGGTCCTTCGCCGCGCTTCCCGCGACGACCGACTTCGAGCGCGCCGGCGCCGGCCTGCGCCGGCAGGTCGAGGCCTACCAGGCGCTCGGCGCCGAGCTCGACCGCCTCGATCCCGCGGGCGCGGCGCGCCGGCGCGCCAGGGAGCCAGGCATCGTCGAGACCCTGCGGCGGGGGCTGGAGGCCCAGGCCGGCGCCAGGCCGCCGGCGGAGCGATGAAGGCGCCGGCCATCCGCGATCTCGAGCACCGGGTCGGCGAGGAGGTCGGCGTGTCGCCGTGGGTCGAGGTGACGCAGGAGCGCATCGATACCTTCGCCAAGGCGATCGAGGACTTCCAGTGGATCCACGTCGACCCGGCGCGCGCTCGGGGCTCGCCCTTCGGCGGCACCATCGCGCACGGCTTCCTCACGCTGTCGCTGCTCTCGCACCTGGCGGAGCGCACCTTCTCCTTCGCGCAGCGCCGCATGGGCGTGAACTACGGCCTCAACCGCGTGCGCTTCACCGCGCCGGTGCCGAGCGGCGCGCGCGTGCGCGCGCGCTTCACGCTGCGCAAGTTCGAACGGCTCGCCGACGGCGCCGTCCAGGTGACCTGGGACACCGTGGTCGAGCGCGAAGGCTCGGACAAGCCGGCGCTGGTCGCCGAATGGCTCGGGAGGCATTACTACTGATGAACCCGCGCTGGAAAAACAGACCCCCAGGCTCCAACTGGGGCGAGTTCGGCCCCGACGACCAGCGCGGGCGGATGAACCTCGTCACGCGCGAGAAGGTGCTGCAGGGAATCGCCGAGGTGAAGGAAGGCCTGACCTTCTGCTGCTCGCTGCCGCTCGACTATCCCGGCGGCAGCGTGCTCAACCCGCGGCGCGCGCCGCCGCGGCTCGCCGCCACCTCGCGCGACGGCAAGCAGTTCTTCTGCCGCCCGCTGGACGAATTCAACGCGCACATGACCGACGTGATCTGCGACGACCAGGTCCTGATGGCGCTGCAGTACTCCACGCAGTGGGACTCGTTCGCGCATGTCGGCAGCCGCTTCGACGCCGACGGCGACGGCAGCGCCGAGCTGGTGTTCT
>Ga0247727_10003238_pt1 | contig 36250 bp, 28 predicted proteins | sample WisWelCaveWW1625_FD_202498 | JGI IMG/M metagenome (GOLD analysis project Ga0247727, IMG submission 202498) | Biofilm microbial communities from Wishing Well Cave, Virginia, United States - WW16-25 | ecosystem: Environmental > Aquatic > Deep subsurface > Groundwater > Cave microbial mat | place...
GTCTGTAAATCCCTTCACGGTGCGGCGATTGCCTTCGTGATCCGCGTATTGAATCCAGTACGTTGCGAGCTTGGCACGTTTGTTCCGCTTGAAGATGGATGCCATTGCGATTGTCTCCGGGTTATTCTCAACGTGACTCGGGTGATGGGCAGCCTTGCTCAATCCAGTTGCGTACTTCTTCAAGTCTCCATCGCGTGCTTCCGCCAAGGCGAATGGGTTGAATCAACCTTTGAGCGCTGAGGAGTCGCCACAGCGTTCGGGGTGAGATCCCCAGCATTCTCGCAAACTGTTCGGCATTGATCAGCACGGCCGGGTCCGGTTCCGACGAATCTGTCCAGGGAGGTGTCGCATGCTTGATTTCCATCTGTTGACAGTCCTTTGGTTTTTGTACAGCCGGTTCAAGGGGAGGCTTCCGAGGAGCGTGGTTTTTCGCCGCAGTGGCCGATTGCCAACATCGACTAAAAAGGTCTCCTTTCCACTTGGTTCCCGTAGACCGTCCACTCCGAACGCGGTTGTTCCTCGCGGCGGTAGAGTTCTTAGGTACGAACCGGGGCTGACTCGTTCGATGAGTTCGCGAAAATGGAACGGCTTGCGGCTGTGAACTGTGCGGCGCACGGATTGCCAGCTTCGACAGGTGCGGTCTTGGAAAGGTAGATTCCCGCGAACGCCGAGCAACAGATGCTCGTGCGAGACTCGCCAGTAGTTTCCCATGCCAAGCTGCGGCTTGACCCAGATCAAGCACGACTTGTAATTGAAGCCCCACGCAACGGATGACGTCGAATGCCTCGCGTAGGAACGCTTTTGTCGTCCAGAGGTGAAGGTGTGCCTGATCGGCGACAAGACGCGAGACCGGTTCATTGCGAATGGCCTCTAGGGACATCGTTCGGTAGTGGTTTTCGGCAGCACTGCGGGCGGCCGTGTTGGAGTACGGCCACGGGGGATCGGCATAGGCGGTCGAGAACTTTGCGTTGTGGAGAATCAAGATTTCGAGATCGTAAACGATGGAAAGCGGCGACCGCTCATGCGATTGCAAATGAGCTTCGTCGGATACAGTTCGATTTGGTTGAAGATTGAAGTCCGCCATTTCCGCAGCCTGCACCTATGGATTTCGGTGAATCCACGTGAAAGCCTCCTTGAGAGCCACCCACGCGAGTGGTAGGTCATCGCGGCCGAAGCGAGATGATTCCTTCCAGAGATCACCGTCGCGGAAAAGGCGCACGACGGAAACCGAATGACGCACTCCGCTGCGCGTTTGCTTGCGCCAAATTCGGACCTTGACCAAGCCCCGGCGGATTTCATGGATGGGTCGAGTCGCCATTGACAATTCCTTTCGTTTGAGCGGATTCGTGGGTGTCGCTTGCGCCGCAGCGACAAGCGCCGTCGCTGACCGGGTTTGAAGTCCGCTGCCATAGTTCGTCCAGGTCTGCTGCCAATCGCTTCAGCACGCCGCGTTCGACTTGCGGCAAGCAACCGTCGTCGGCGATGACTCCGGCAAGCCTTTGCGCCAGCTTTACGAAGTGAATAACGTCGGCCGCCCGGAATAGCTGCGAGACGCGGCCGCCGCCGGTAGCGGTCCGAAATAGGTTGAACCTGTAGCGCCAGCCGGATTGCTGGTTTCCGTGTTTCCAGATCATCGATGTCAGACGTCCGACTCCGACCATCCCCATCGGCTTGGAATCCGCGAGTGCGGAAGATTGGATCTGTTTTTTGTCAATGGCCATCTGTTATAGGGTCCTAGAGGTTGGCTTGGGGATCAGAAAAAGTGCGGTGAGCTGTCACCCTCACCGCACTGCATAGTCCAGCTATTTCTTCTTGCTCGCTTCAACGGACCACTCTTGCCAATCCAGCAAATACCAGTCGATGGTATCCATGGCATCTTGGAAATTGCCTCGATACTCATCTGGAGGATCCATGAAGTAGTCGCGCAGGCTGTTACAAAACACGTAGTTTCGAACAACTTGTAGCGCGAGCCAGAAGCGCTGTGGCAGTTCGACCGGAACTATGCTTTGGTTGTCATCACATTGCATTGTGTTTCTCCTTCTGGTTGTTCCGCTGTCGCCAACAAAGGGGCGCGACAAGCGGATTAACAAATGCCCCTCACGGACCGACTTACACGGTCCTTGCTTGGCACTTTTGAAGGAGGGCCGGCTGGTGAACCAGCCGGCGTAAAACCGAGGATCAACCTCGTGTAAAACCGGTAATCGCTAGTGAGCGTTGGTCACGTCGACCAGGTCCACTAGGTCCACGATGGTGAAGGACTCGTCGTATTCGGTCATGACACGAAACTTTTTTCCATTCTTGGTCTCGTGAAACGATTCGAGCAGCACCTGCTGTCGCTTGGCGTCGTTCGAATACCGATGTTGAACGGCGTGGTATTTACCCTCAAGGTGCAAAGTCAACGCCCTGGCGATTTCCTCGATCGACAGTGCTTGCTTTGTTCCTGGGTCCATATTCACTGCTATCAACGCCGGCTCGTCCTTCGTCTTTCGTCTTTCGTATTGAGTTCGCCATCACGGCATCCTCTTCAAGTGGGCCGACCGGATTGCATCCGGCCGGCACGTTAGTCATCCGTTACTCTTCAGCCCCGTTCCTGACCGCCTGTGGGTTTGCTTTCGCCCACAGGAAAGCCTGAACGAGTTCCTCAGCCGCTACCGGCAAGTCATCGACTCGCAGGCCCGCAGTGAAGCGCTCCTGCTTGTCTTTGACGTAGTAACGTCCGAGTCGAAAAGTCGGCCATGTGCGACCGTCTGCCGCCTCGTAGCGGCCAAGCTGAACGGACACATCACCGAGGCGAAACTCCTTGACTACCGATTCATCTTTTTCCATAAGCATTTTCCTGTGTGTTGATGTCCGAGACGTTCTTCCCGAATCCTTCCCGGACGGGTCTGTTTAGCGACGGCCCTCTTGGCCGTTGCTCCAATCGAGTGCGCCCTTCCGGATTCACCCAGAACCTCTCCTTGGTCCATGCCGTGGCAAATGCCGCGGCGAAGACCACGGAACTGACGAGCAAAAAGAACAGTGCATTGCGTAATGAACGCAGTGCCCGAGCTCGCTCCCAGTCCCGCTCACGCTGCAGGTTCCATTCAGCGTCGAGATTTCGTCTCATGATTCGCATGTTGATTCCTCCCATTCGTTGTTAACAAACGATTCCGATTGCATCGGCCAGCGATTCGTTGAATCGCTCGTTAATGTAGGAGATCGTTTCCGGCCGGGAGCAGGCGACCATTTGCGAAATCTCAAATCGACGTTGCCCGATGTTTTTCCGTGCTCCCGGGCCAGGAGCGATGAAACCCACGAGGTGGGTGTTAGCCACCGATCGCGTGTCCTTCGTGAGACAAGCTGGGCATCCGGCTCCGGGGAGCCGGGACGCCATGCGAACAACGGCCGAGTGGGATTGAGGACGTGTGCATTGATCGTATGGAGTTCAAGCAAGCCTGCATCAACCAATCGCTTCAGTCGACGGCGAAGAACGCGGCGGTTGCGTTGAGACACGATCCAGAGACTTGCAAGTTGCGACGCGGCCAGGATTCGCACCCGGCCCGTCAGGGTCGCTATCAAGTCCCAATCGCGCGACGTGAGCACCTGGTTCATGGCTTGTTGTCCTTTCGACGACGTGGAGCCGGCGCCTCAATGTCGGTGCGGAGCGAATCGAACAGAGTCTTGATGTCCTGTTCGCCGCCCGGCGACAGGGGCGGATTTTCAGGCCCGCCAATCACTTCTTCCGACCACTGGAGACCACTTTGAGCCGGTGCTTGTGGATTCGTGGTAGGCTCGTCCGCGCTTGATTCAGCCCGTGGTTGAAACGCGCCCTCGGTAGACGGCCAAGGAACTGCGGCTCACGAAAAAGTTGCGTCAGGTCGATCGCCTGCTGAACGGCCGCCGGGGCGTGACCGGAAGAGTCCGTTACATTGAGCGCCTCGCAAGCGGCCAAGCGCTTGATGACCTCGTGGACGTGGACACCGGCCTTGCGGATCTCCGGATGCAGCTCGCGTTTTGGGGCGACGGTGATGACCGTTCCAATGCAGTCGGCCAGCTCGGTAAACGTCGTGACGTGGGGAAAGGTTTTGAGCGTGTGAAAGAGAATTGCCGCGTTGGCCGAGCTGAAGTAGCCAGCACCGTAGTCGGTGCCGTAGGTCAGCCCGTTTGCGGCGCAGAGAATATCTGTGCGCGTCAGCAGGTCAAAGTTGGACTAAAACGGCTGCTTTATCTGATTGAAGGCGTAGGTAGTCTTGGTGCGTTGGTTGGAAAAGAACTTGAGCGGCATCGGCAAGCCGAAGCGGCGTCGGCGTTTCTCGCAGCCTTCACTCTCGCCTGCATCAACCACCGCACTCCCCCAGTGCTGCAGATTGGAATGCTGGTCGGCGTCCCCATTCGGGCCGTTCGTCTACTCGCAGCAATTCGAGCACGCCACGCGATTCGTTGAGGCAGTGTGGTGCTGCGGCCAAATCCGCCGGCAGCTAAGGACAGAGAGCCAAGACTTCACGTCGATTCAGTCGTTTGCGAAGTTGCTTGCCGAGTGTCGCGAAAACGAGTGCGGCGTACTCGATCGGCAAGGATTGCGGCCCCAGTGGTAGGCTGCGATGAACTGCAAGGCCGAGTGACTTGGCCCCTTGGGTGCCGAGCACGTAATACCGCACGGGGTGGAACAAGGTGTAGCCTTGCAAATACTCAGCGCGACAGAGCCGGTTGACAATCTTGCCGGCAGCGCTGCCTGACAGGCCGAATAGGTGCGTGCGGCGAAGCACGGAAATCGTCGTGAGGCGATATCGGGCGACGTGGTCGATTACTTCTCGGTCGCGCTTGGTCAGCCGGCCACCTGTTGTGTTTTTCGGCTCTCCGCCATTTGTGTTGATGCCAAGCTTGAGTGAGCCGCAAGGCGCTAGCCGCGGGTGCTGAAAACCAACGACCCGCAGCTAGCGCCTTGCGGCTCACGACCGAATTTCAACATGAATGGCGGAGAGCCTGTTTTTCGTGTGAGCCATACACTTCACCACATCTGGTAAGGGAGGTTGCGTTGGGCGCAGTCTTCGTGAAACGCCTTGACGCGATCGGTGTCGTAGCCGCCACCGAACTCAATCACCCAGGCAACTTGTTCTTGGGGGTCAACGATGAACGCATCAGGAAGTTTTTCGGCGACGCGCGTGTGAGCGAGCAGGTCTTCGCCGCGCCAGGCTGCCGCCCACTGCGGGGCGACTTGTCGCAGCCGCAGCCAAACGGCGGCAACTCCAAGGTCGTGAGTTGCCTGCACCGGATTCTTCAATTTACCCCGTCGGACACCGCCATAGAGCTGGGCTGCCTTTTCAGTAGCCAGCCAAGCTGTGCATGAGCGGACCGGCCGATGACGCCAGCGATCTTGGCAGCGATACGCCACTTGCCCGAAGTTCGGAACCGAGTCGCCCGGCCGCCAACTAGCCAGGGGCGACTCCAGCACTGGGATGGAACGGGCATGAACGGTGATCCGGCTCAGCAAATCGTTTCCGGCAAGCTGCTTTAGCCGGCGCCTTGCATTGGGCAAGGCACCATTCCAGAACTCCTCAGCCACCTGTCGTTGGCTGAAGAGCCGGACTTTCTGGGACAAGCTTTGCAAGAGCTCGTGGTCGCGATTCATAACGTGTAGTTCCCGAATCACAATGACGCCTCCAGCGTCGGGAAGGTGGCGTCATTTTTACTCTCAACACGCCGGCGCCTCTTGTGGGCCTTCGCGGTGTCGAAGCTCGGCAAACCGCGCACGTCGCTGTTGGGCGCGGTCGATTCTGGACTGGGCGCAGGCAAGCTGGCCGGCGGCTCCGTGACCTGCTGCATCACTTGGAGGCCCTCGGAGGCCAAGTTGGTCGAAGTCAGCCGCAGTGCTCGCTCGCGGAGTGTTTGGGCGATCTCGGGTTTGCCATCGGCTTCATATTTTCGAGCCAGGTCTTCGAGCTGACTTTGCTGTTCGGCCTGAACTACGGCGTGCAATCCTTCGACGCGCGAACTCAGTAGGCCAGCTACGAGCGCGGTAAACCGCTCTGCGAGCCGGTCGAGAAATGCTGCAACGACCTTGTTCATTGCTGAGATCCTTCGGAAAATGGTTTTGTCCTGGTGCGCTGATTGACCGAAGTCAATGCGACAGAAGTATTCGTACCCGAAAGCGGCAAACACTCGCGTTGCAGCGAAGTGGGAATCTTGGAGCAGCTTCCGATGGTGCCCCCCAGCAACCTGACCGATCAGCAGATGGTGTTTCTCGACCCGGTGTTGCTGGATCGAGCCCGGATCAACGCTGGGCTGTCGCTTAAGGAGCTGGCTGTCAAAGCGGATATCAATTATCGAACTGTGCGCGGGGTGTTCGGACGCGGTGGCATGCTGCCGTCAAAAGCGAAGGATATTGCCGACACGCTTAAATGCGGCGTCCTTGAACTCTTGGCTCCCTGGGACCCTCGATTCGTTCTTCCCAAAACGGCAAGCCCGTGGCTCGGGGAAACTGAATGGGAACGTGTGAAGCACCTGGAATGCGGAAGACAAGCGGCAAATGGGCTGTATTACGTCGTGTGCCAAATGCGGCACCGGCATACCGCAGGTCGACTCGGGCGGGGAAAATTCTACGTCCTCAGTTGGCTGCGCACGGAGCTGACGAAGGGTGTGCGGCACAAACTAACTCGGCACGCGGAAGTTTGCGCCAAATTTAAGGTGCATCCGCATATCACCATCAACCACACTTCGACGCCAACCGGAAACGAAGATGGCTGGTGGGTAGTCGATGAATGGTTTGGTGAGCACACGCTTGCCGACCGACTGGAACAATGCCCCTGGCCCCAAGCAGAGTTGCCACGTCTGCTCCATCAAATAGCTTTGGGGCTATCGGCTTTGCATGCCGTCGGGGTGGTGTTTCGTGAGTTGGCGCCTTCCCGCGTACTGATTGCCGATGACGACGGCCGGGCCGTGCTCACGGATTTCGAGTTGGCCAAGCTGCTTGAAGGATTGCCTTCCGTCGCCGGGGATTGGCCTGAAGATCCGTTTCGGCCACCAGAAGTGGATGGTGGGTCGTGGACCGCTGGATTCCAGCAACATCACTGGCGAACCGTCTGGTCACGGGTCGCTGGCCGGCCGACAAAATGGCCCGCTTGATGATGGAGATCGCGACTGGCTGGCTTTCGAAACAACCGATCGCGTGCCACAACTCGGTTCAATCAAGACGTGTACACAAAGCCGCCGCTGGCGAACGTCTGCGTCGAGGCATGACGACGCACCGAACCAAACGACACATCGCCTGTCAATAAAAGAACCCCGACCAACTCGCCCCCTTTTCCCAGCCGCGAAGTCGCGCAGCCCGAGCAGCGACAGGCTCGCCAGCGCCCGCCCTTGAAACGGCAGTGTGTTGACCAACTCGCGGAATTCGGGCGACAACTCACTGATCTCCTGCTCCGTGGGGCGAATCAGTTTGAACCGAAGAGACCACCACACGCCTGCGAATTTGCTACGGACAGAGTCTGACATGAATCGGCGATTTTCTGCCCTCGGACAGCCACAGGGCCTCGTAGTTGGGCAACTGCTTTAGCTTGTCGGCGACGGCGCGTTGGCGGTCTGAGGCTAAGGCGTTCTTCGCCAAGTGCCGGGCGGTGTCTTCCGTCACTCGCAGCAGAAGGTAGTTTGCGATGTTGCCAAACAGTGAACGGTCGAAATCGCGCGACTCTTGCGACGCAAGGATCAGTGACAAGCCAAACTTGCGGCACTCTTTTGCCATCGTTGGGATCAGTTTCAGTTTCGCGGCCCGGTGTGCCTCGTCGAAGATGATTGCATGGGTGATGCGGTCCTGCCGGCCGCGCTGTTGCATGTCCTGGTACAGGCGATAAAACGCGAACGCCGCGAACGCCCGTTGCACTGCTTCGTTTTGAGTCTGGTGAAGCTGAAGCACAACCGGCTGCGAATGGTCCAGCATGCTGGGCGTCTCGACGTGGCTGTCGAAGAAGTGGTAATCGTCCAGTTCCGTCAGTCGGGCCAGCAATGCGCGCGTCCCCACGTCCTTCTTCGGCAGCGACCGCAGGTGGTCCAGAAACTCGCCGAATTCCGGCGTCTTCGGAGTTTTCTTGGCGGCACGGCTTGACCAGCCTTTCGCCTCAAACGCCGACTTGACAGCCGTGCGCAGCGTCTCCAGTTGCAGGTCGCCCAAGTCAGGAAAGACGGCGGAAAAAATGTCCCGAAGAAGCCCCGCCGCTTCGACGTGGCCATGCGTCTGGTTCGGCGGAACACGCATCGGGTTGAAGCCCAAACTCTGCATCTCAGAGCGAACCAGTCGCGGCAGGTGCTTCGCAAGCTTGGCTTCAATGTCACCATGAAAGTCGAAAACGATCGGCGTCACGGCGACGCCGACGAATTGGCGGCACAGGTTAACTAGGCACACCGTTTTTCCCGTCCCCGGCTGTCCGGCAATCATCAGGTGGGGATTCCCCGCGATGCTCGACACCCAAGTGACAAGGGAATTGTCGTTCGCGCGGCCCAGCAGTATCGAGGAAGGGGTGGCCGACTCTCGTGGTTTGGCCGACGTTGTGATCTCCGTGGAGCCGGGCCCGACGTCCGTGGCGTCATCGGGCTTTCGCAAGGAACTGGCTGCAGAACCAGTCGGTCCATCGGACGGAGGCGGCGGAGGTTTCGGCACGTTACCGCCGTCGGAATTGCTTTCGTCGTCTGTCGGCGCTCTCGGCCCGCCTTCGAGCAACTCTTCCACTTCCGATTCGCCAAGATGTCGCAGGCCGATGCGATGCGGAGTGTCGGCGAGTCGTTCTTCGACGCTTCTCTGGCTACTGCGAATCCACACGCCCACGATTTCCCCGCGCAGTTCGACCGGTTCGGACGACGGACGAAATATCCGAGTGAGCCAGTCGGCCCACAGGGCGCGCTGTTCCTTCGTGGCGTGCCGGCTCATTGAACCGGCGACGAGCACCTCCTTGAGCATTTCGCAGCGGGGCGCGGTGAGGATCGTGGCTTCACTCCCGCTCGGGTTGACGCCGCTGAGCCCGTCGCGAACCGCCTCCAGTGTGGCCAGCACCTGATCGCGTGCCTCAATGATTTTGGCGTCGGTTGCGGTAAGCCGTGAGTCCAGCGAAGTCTTGACTTCGAGGCATTCGAACACCAAATGACCATCCTCTTCGCGCAGCGCCAGCAAATCGCAGCGTTTTCCGGTTTCGCCGAGTCCCTGGTCGCCCAGCCGCAGCCAGAGCCGAGCCAATTGCGCGTCGGTGGACACGACGAGACTCGCCGGGTGTCTCTGCCGATAATCGCGGGCCGCCAGCAGCAGGCCCATCAGTCCAATTACCTTCTGCTTCACGATCGTGCCATCGGGCGATTTGACGAGATCGAGAACGCCGGCACCGACGAGATGCGCTCCCTCGGCAAGCAGCGTTTCGAGTTGTGCCACGGAGACGAGCAGGTTCGCGGCATCTTCCTCGAAGACCGGGCGGATGAGCCGAACCAGCGCCACATAGTCGCCGACCGTGAGCAGGACCTGTCGCTGTCCCTCGCGACGGCGGAGCAGGCGCTTGGCATCCATGCGTCCCTCGGCGGGCAATGCGCGATCGGCTAGAAAAAACCAACGTGCGGTGAATTCCTCGCCGCACACCGTGCTATCGATCGCGTCGCGCAGATGCTGTGCGTCGCCCCAGGCGTAGGAGTTCCCTTCGCTCTCCGCTCCTTCGGCCTTGTTCAGTAGCTTCAGAAACTCCCCGAACGGTGGATCGGTGTCCGCCGGTTCCAGCCGGAGCGCGTTTTGAAACTTGTCGAACTTAGGGTTGCGACGGACGCAGAACGGGCTCATCGGCAAATACAGCCCTGCCCCGCCGCGGCGAATGCTCACCGTCGATTCATCAAACACGGCTAGCAAATGACAGGGACTGTTTTTCATCGCCGCGAGTTGTTGCGACATTGGCTTCGTCTGCCGGTCAACGCGAAGGTCTAATCGACCGTTCGCGATCCGCTCCTCAATCAAGTCACGTTCTTTCGTGTCAAAAGGCAGCGTTTCGCGTAGCCTCCCGGCATGCTCCGGCGTGCCGCGAATCTCGACGTGCAGGCGCGGGATAAACTCGCGCCGGCGACCATCGAGCAACTTGATCAGTCCCAGCAGCAACTTGCCGGCGTGCGGCGGGTTCAGCAATACTACGCGCAGCGGAAACACGTGTTGTCGATGAATGGCCGCAAATCGCTCGATGGCGTAAACGAGCGTCCCTTGGCCGTCCTCCGACTGACAGGCGTTGCGGAGGTTCTCGAACGTTGCCAATCGGTGGATGTCACTGGACACAGGCAGAATGCGATCCGCGCCGCGATTTCCCGGAAATCGGCTGGCGTAGATGACACTCAGGAATTGCTGTGGCTCGCTTACTTCCGCCAACACGGCATCGCGGTCCTCGGGAAGCAGCGTTTTTCCCAGGCCGCGCAGGATGGCGCTCAGCCGACTATGACGCCACAAATGAAGCGGATGCGTGGGCAACAAGACCGCCTTGAATGCTTCCTGGCCACGTCCCAAATCTACGCGAGTCTGGACGACGTCGAGCGCGAGCAAGCCATCGAGCGTCATTCGCGCCCAGTTCTGATCAACGTCGCTGGACACGCGGTCGTAATGGGCCGCAACGGCGCCGTAAAGCTCCCCAGCAACTTGCAAGTACTCCTCCGCCGTTTTCGCCGCCTTCGTATTGCCCGCAAACCAATCGAGCGGAAAGTGGGCCAGCATGTCGAGGTCGGAGAGCAATTTCCCGCGTAGTTCGACGAACTTGCGCCAAATGGTCGAAATCCCCGGATTCTTGCGCGTGAGGCGACGCAGCTCCTGGTCCCAGTCCTCAAAGAACCGCGACAACCCAAGCTGTTCGCCGCCTTCCGAGTCTATCGTCAATTCTTCAGGGTTCGTGACGAGCGTGCCGGGCCGGTCGTAGTCCGCCAAGGCTCGCGTGAGATCAGACTGATTGGTTTCCACCAGCCCACCCCACGCCGACGCCGAGCAGAACTTGTGAATCCAGCCAACAAATCTTCGATCGAGAGTTGTGTAAAACTCTTGCGGCTCGCCGCCCACCAGCACTTCACCGCTCACCTCGTCTTCAGTGTCCTCTGCTTGAATCGCGTCGCGGAGGCGTTCGGCAAGCGTCTCAGCATTGGCACGGAGATCGTCTCGCCGGTCGTCGAGCAAGGCGTCCGCGGCGGCTTGTGGCAAAGTTCGATCATCAAGCGGCCGATCCTCCTCGTCGTCTTCCGATTCCACCGCCGGTTCGGTCTTTTTCTCCGATTTCGGGTTGAGTAGCTCCAGCGCGTCGGCCAGCGTGACAGCGGCCAAGTTCGCGACAGACGGCTCCCGTCGGACTGCCTCGACCTTCGCCAAAAGGTCTCGCAGGCGAGCGCCTTTGGATTTTTCGACTCGCTTTCGCAACGCCGTCAACGACCCCGCTCCCGAGTCGCGAATCTTGCGGATCGTCTCGATATTCTGCGTCAATCGCAGTTCAGGCCCTGGACTGAGTTCAAATAGGGCCGGATCGGCGAACAGACCAAGGGCGGGCAGCATTTGGCGTGGCGTGTCGCTGCCGTGCTTCTTCGCTTTTGCCGACCACGCTGCCAGAAACGCACGGACCTGCTCGAACGAAAACGCCGGAAGCAGTTCGTCGCCGGCAAGCACTTCCAAAAGTTTTCGGTGGGCAGCGGTTGTTACGAACGGAGCGTGCTCGGTCGTCCAACGCAGCAAGTAGCGGGCAAGCTGCCCCGAACTCACTTGCTCCTGATGTTGCAGCGTGTTCACTCCCGGATGGCGGCCACGCGCGAGGGCCACGGTGAACGGATGAGCGGCTCGCGCATTCCGCCACGCGCCAGCCTCGTGCAAATCGTCCGACAAGTGAGCGATTCCGGTCGCTTTGTGCTTCTTTCGCAGGGCTTCCAATTTAACTCGGTTCGCGTCGAAGTCGACCAAAGCTAACGACACTGACCCCGCCAACTTGAGTTGAGCCAATCCGGCGAAAAAATATGGTAAGTCGATCTTGGGCAGTTCCTGCCGCGCGAGAGCGCGATGCGGTACCAACTCCGCGTCGATCCAGCAGAGCAAACTCTGGGCGGCGAGTTCATCGACGGTCATGAAAAACTCTCGCTATGGGTTGAACAAAGAACAAGTCCGTCGGCTGGACTGATTGCCAACCCGAGTTCCTTCAGTAGTCGAACAAACGCTTCGACATTCGGCGTGAGGTCTTCACTTTGATCGAGGCCGGCGTAGCCGCTCGCCGCAAGTTCAGCGGCGTCGTCAGCGTTGGCGCCGACGACTATTCCCCAGACCGACCCAAGCTGGTTGACCAACTCGGGAAGCGGTCGAATTCCTCCGTACGGAATGATCGATAAGACGAGAACGCGAAGCGTGTCAGGTTGCAGCTCAAAGTGCTTGGGGACGTTGTTTGCGCGAGGCTGCGCCAGCCCAGAGCGTAAGCCGAGTTCCCGGAAGATTTCCTGAAGCGGGGGAAACTTCGGCTTCGCTGCGAGTGCTTCGTATTCGGCTTCAAAATCGTTGAAGCGGTCTTCGGCCTCGAACCGGCCAAAGCTCTGCAAGAGGTCTTCGGCGCTTCGGATGAAACACCAACGGCTTTGTGATCGGAGTCTAGACTGAGTGCGCCCCAAGAAGTCCATGAGCAACAGTGGCGACGACGGCTTCTTCCCCCGTCCTTCGCGGATCAAATAGTGGAAGAGCCAAACGAGCAAGGCTATCGTGAGACCGCGAAGGCGGCTCTCTGGAGCGACCAGATGCTCCAGGTTTCCGCAAAGGCACTCCAATGCCGACGTTTGATCCGCCATCATCCGGCCGACTCGTTTCAGTCTCGCCGAGTTGAGCTCTCCAAAACGATCTTCGTGACTTTCTTTCTCGTCACAGGTCAGAGAATCATCTTCGTCGTCGAGCAACGGTCGGAAAAGCCGATACAATGCCGAGCGATCTGATTCCAACCAATCGCGTGCCGATTTCAACACGCGCTTTCCGGCATCGGACTGCTGGAGCACAGACAAAACGAACAATCCGGCGTAGCCGTCATTTCGCTTGTGATTCGTCAAGAACCGAGACGAGACAAGCGAGTAGTCATTTCCGAATCCGGAATAGGGCGCGAACACCGGGTAGACGGCCTCGTCGTTTGCGGCAACGGGCTGAAGATGCCGCCGCACATTGTGAACTGACTCCTCGACGAAATCAGCACGCACGCACCCTTTTGAGCGAAGCAACTCGCACAAACCGGCGGTCGCATAGTCCTCCTCCATCTGTTTGTTCGCGGACATTGCGACCGTCTTGTTCAGCGTCTCTAGCTGGTAGTGCCGATGGGTCAGCGCCAGAAAGAAACCGGATGCAAAGTGGATTGGCTTGATCCGGCGTTCGGTGTTGAAGCCAAACGTGCTGCCGTAGATTTGTTCCTTACTCATATATTGTCACCTCGTCGTATCGCTTGCCGTCGGTCGACAGGATGATCTTGGCGGTCGATCGCGTGTCGTGGTTGTGGATGAAAAACACGTTTGTCTGCGCCACGTCGGCGCGGCGGAGTTGTTCGAGGAAGGCGTCCAGGCGGTTGACTTCGCGTGCCGGCAGCAAGTGCCGCGGCAGGCCCTGCTCAAGTTTCTCCAGCGCCAAGAAGAGTGGGTAGTCCACGTCGAGCCGTATGGTCGCGCCGCCGACGGCTGGAATCTCGACGCGCACATGATCGGGCTGGTATTCAAATGCGCCGGCCAGACGACGCGGCAGTCGCGGCAACGAGAATCGCAGGCTTGATCCTGGAATTGATTGGCAGGCGACGTGCGCGTGTGACGGCTGCTCATGGAAGCGGTGGCCGATCCACAGATACAAGTTCGTCGCCGCCTCGTCAAACGGCACCGGACAATACGCCCGATTGATCGCCGCGACGAGATAGTTTTGGAAGCCATGATCCGGTTCACGCCGCTCCGTCAGCAGCGTCAGCAACCGTTCACCGGGAGTACCGGCAAGCGAAAAGGCTTGCAAGCCTTCCACGTGCTCGAAATAGAAACGGCGTTTGAGCGATCGAAAGCGATCGAGATCGCGACCTTGCGGCACCGGATCGCCGTCGATCAGCCAATCCTTGTCGGCGGTTCGGCCATATTCCAGCCGTGTGTCCCAGCGCGGATGGCTGTGCCTCACTGGATCGCAGAGTTCGCCGAGCAAGCCGGGAAGCGTGAATCGCGGGTCCGTTTGAAAGAGCCGCTCCGAATACCATCGCGACACCGAATGCGCGGGGACGTTGTCCGCACGACCATCGCCGAACAACAGGCGCGTCGCGAGAATCCAAAGCTCGCGTACGGACGCGCGCTGCCCGGCACTCGCTAGTCGCTCGAAGAGTTTCAACAATCGCCTTTGCACGTCTGGGTGGGTGAGGCGCCGCAGATTCCACGCCAGATCACCATCGGCCTCGACCTTCGCCGCAGCGTTGATTTCTGGTCGAGACAGCATCCGTTGCACAAGCTGCTCTGCGAATCCGGCCACCAACGGGTTCCGTAAGCTGAGATCGACAACGAGCACCCGTTCGAGCGCCTCCTCCTCGGCGGTGTCGTCGGGACCATACGTCAACCGACCGCGACACTGGCGATTGACCTCAGCGATTTGCTCCGGCAACTCGCGTCCAGCGTGCCGGCGGAGCAGGAAGAGCGGGTACTCGTTCGCAGCGAGACAGAATGGCCGGCCCGTTTTGAGTGCCTTCTTCCACAGCTTGAGAATCGGCGACACATCACCCGGCTTCATGATCGCCGTCGCGTCGTACTCGACTACGGCCTTGCGTCGGTCCAGCTCCGGCTTCAGACGCTTCAGCAAGTGCGTCTTGCCATCCCCGGCGTTCCCCGTGATGATCAGGCTGAATCCCCTTTTCAGTTTGTCGACGAGGAACTTGTCGAGTGGCTGCGGCACGTGCAGGCAGGCAAGTTCCTCGTCCGTCAGTTCGTCCGCGCAAACGCGCGAGCCGGCCACCGCCAGTTCTCGCCAGAAATCCAGTTCAGGGTGAGTCAATGGCAGCGTGAGCGAGACGCGGGGAGACGGTTTGGGTGAAGTCGGTTCCGTCGTCGCCTGCAGTCGATCGCTTAACAGCCAGGGACTACTCTGCCGGAGCGATTCCAGCGCCGGTGCATAGTTGAGGCGGCTGGCCAGCCAACGGCGACGCCAGTGTTCGGCGATGCGGTCGGTGGCATCGCGGTATTTTTCCGGCTGCCGAAGAAACTTCGAAACGTAAGCCGCCTCGCCGCGCAGGAACTTCGCCGCATCGGACCAGAGCGAAACTGCGTACACGCGCCGCGGCTGGTCGTGACGCATCAGCACCGTGGCGTTGAAGCCGAGCAGTTCCATCCCGCTGCGGAGCTTGCGGAATTTTGGGCTGGGGCCTTCACCAAAAACATGGTTGATGTGGCGAAAGGTCGTCTCGCTTTCCAGCACCTGCTGAATGGCTTCGGTCGTTGCCTTGGAAAACTGCACCGTTCCGTAGCCCTCGGATTCGCCGAGGAACTCGTAGCGGATTTCAGGCTGATCGGGCGCAATGACGCCGGCCGGTAATCGCAATCGCTCGTACTGACTGCTGCCGACGACGAACAGACTGGTCGTGTTGAGCCAGGCCAGCGTGCAGTCCTTAGTGCGTGGGGCGTTTTTCAGTTGCGAGCTGATCACGGACGGTTGTTCGCCGTACCGCCGTCGATAATCGTCCGCCACCTGTGGGCTGAGCAGTAGGAGCGCCGTGAGCTTTCCGGCCAACAAGTGGTTGTAGGGCGGAATGGCTCCACAAGTCGTAATCTCCAACATGTTCGTGCCCGCGCGAGCACTCTTCACGCTGACCAGGGCCGTGTTCAACGCCGAGTTGAACGCATCTTCGCGCAGCAAGCCGTCGATCGCCAGCGGATCGATCAAGCGGTCGGCCTCGTGCTGAAACGTCAGCCGAGCCTGCAAAAGCCGACAGAGTTCAAACGCCCGCTTCTTCGCCACAAGCATCTGCCGCGAGCGCAGCTCGTTTTCGTCGGTGATCGCTCGCCCTTCGAGTTCCAGTAGGACGACGTTTACCGGTGGCAGATCGGCATCGGCCGCTTCCATTTCCTGGAGGAAGTTAGGAGATTCGGTCGCGTCCCCTGATATTGCCTGAAGCACGTCCTGGCGACTCTCCGCGAATTCCAAACTGCGGCGGCGCAGCCGCACGATCACCGCCTCGGTTGGCCGCGCCACTTCGTTTTTCTTTACGAGTGACTTGGTTTCGATCTCGGCCAATGCCTCTTCGATCGAACGCTCGATGAATCGGCGACAGCGTTTGAGTTCGCTCCGCTCTTCGCCTTTTGCGGCCCGTCGCAACCGTGCGCGGAAGGCATCCGTCGACCAGCCAATCGCATCGTCACGCACACCGGATTGCATCGGGCTGTTGCCGAGCGCGGCGATGCCCATCACGGCGTGGCAGGGATGCGCTGCGTCGCGGACAAGATAGTTCAGCCGTCGGCCAGGAATGGGCGTGTGGGGAATAGACCATGAGTAGCGAAAGTATCGCCAGATGTCCCCGAGTGACTGCCTCGTGAATTCGTCATTGATTGGATCCTCGTTTTCGTCGGGCACGAGTTGCAAGTATGGACGTACGCAGTTGGACAACACCGCCACTCGGTCGTCGCCCGTGACCGACAGCGCGGGCCGCAATCGCTCGCTCACTTCGGCGCCGTCGGCAATCAGCAGGCGAATACTCTTTCGGGACAAGTTCTCAGCAGGAGTTTCCATCTGCTCGATGAAGCGTCGGACCCGCGGGTCGTTGAATTGCTCGCGCAGCACCGGAGCCAATTGACGGCGCACGGCGTCCTTCGCGGCCTTCGTCTGTTCGACAGTCAAGCTCCGTCCACCGCCGAACCTTGGGGCTTCCAACTCGATTTCGCTCCCGTCGACACGTACTTGCCACTTGAGCATCGCCAAGTCCAGCAGCAATCTTGCGGCGGCTTCGTACTGCAATGCCTGTCCATTCAGTGCTGAATTATTCCTTGCCCATTCGGCTTCGATCTCGGCCCAATCCGAAAACCGCTGTGGCTGCCGTTCGAGCTGCGCTGAAGCAATTCTGCGGGCCAGTCCAAGGAACCGCTCGGCGGCAATTCCCAGTAGATGTAAATGAAGAGGAACGTTCATTTGCGACCCCAGTCCTTCCAGCTACCCAGCGCGAAATCACTCCCGCAATCATGAAGGCGATATTATAGCTTGCCAGCACGACGAACCGCGAGGACGGCATGGCCACCGCCGGCGTCAAGGGTGTGGCCAGTAATGCTGGCGAAGTTAACCCGTTGGCTTGAGGCGGGTTTGCCAGTGGAGCTTCCATGGGTCACGTTGCTCAATGCCCGCCAATCCCGGCGCGCCGGGATCGGCGTTATCGGCGTCGCAGCACATGCCGCAGCTTTTCAATCGCGCCGTGGTGGTCTTGCACATCGCTTCGGCCGGGCCGCTGCTGATTTGCCAGCCTTGCCAAGGGTGCCGGGTTTCTGGTCGACAGCATTCGGAATTCAGGACGCTATGCTTTTCCCGCCGGTTTCGAGTCCTCTGCACAACGAGAGGCACGCAAGTCGGCCGCTCGGGAACAAGAACAGGTGCAGCATCGAAAGCGACTCGCTCGGGAACGACGTCAACACGCCTCCGACAACGCCCGACTGGAACCGTTCTTGGACTTCTGGAGCGGTCTCAGCGCAGAGGAACGAACGGAATTTGAGATTCGCGCCTTGACCGATTCCGACTCGCTAAAGCGGCATGGCTACTACCGCCTGCGAGAAACCGGCGGGCCGGCCTTTGAACAATACAGGCAAGTGATTCTGCGGGATTACTTCGAGAAGACGAAGCCGAATCAGGCCGCATGATTCACGCAACCATCCTCCGCTGGCAGGCGTGCTTCTGCATCTCGTAATAAAGTCCGACCGTGGCCCGCACGTCGGCCAGTGCGTCGTGAGCGTCCTCCGGGCGCAACGTGACACCGAAGTGGCCACAGAGCGTGCCGAGCTTGAAGTCCGGCGGCGGCGTCAGGGATCGGTCCTCGTGGAACAGCCACATCGCGCGGTGCATCGTGCAGAACACGCGGTAGGCACCTGGAAAGAACAAACCGAGCCGCTCAAACCATGACCGCAGGAACGGCCCATCGAACTCGGCATTGTGGGCGACCAGTTGCGCGACAACGCAGGGCCTCCCGCTGGAAGTGAAAATGTCCACGGTCGCGTGTCTGGCCAGGAATGCTCCGAAGTCTACGGCCACGTCCTTGTCTCGCCGCGCTTCGGCTTTCCAGCGGGCACGGCTGTAATGCCGTTTACGGAGTGTTCTCTGAACGGCTCGACGTTCGTCGAACTGGATTTTCTCCTCGAAGACCTCCAGTTCGCGAAAGGCACTGTTCACGGAAATCGCGGCGATTTGAATGATCGGCCGCCACGTCTGGAGGCCGGCCGTTTCAATATCGACGAAAACCAAGCGTTCTTCCGACAGCAATCGTCGAGAACCGTGGCCGTTGCGTGGGGCGAATGGTGAGGCGTTCAACATTCCCGGGCACATACCACGGTTTCGGATGCTTTGGCAAATATCGCCCGGTTCAAGGCGCAATACGTCTCGCCAGTCTTCGCAGATCGTCCTCCGCCAGTTGAGAAATCTGACCGGTACGATATTGAAACCAGTGCGGTCGGGAAGCGGATAGTCCCGGCTGCGGCTGTTACTTCGTCAACGTGCTGCCCGCAACGTCTCGGTGAATGCCACGGCGAAAGGGCGGCGGCAAGATGTCGCTTCGACACCGGTCAGCCCCGGTAAACCGGACCTCACCAGTCCGGCTAAGGGGCAGGTCTTACCAGCCTGCACGTGATCGGCCCGTAGAGCTGGATGCCAGGAGACTGGCTCGTCCAGTTCGACGGAGGCTTGTCGGCGTAATCCTATGTGCTGGAGGCACGCTGCCTTGGTAGGGCAGAAGTCTCGCACGTAGAGTAATCCCGACACTCTATCCGATTCGTCACGGGCGGTCGGTTCCGGCCGCCGAGTGGGGGCGATGCGGACAGACCTTTGATGCTCAACATCGAAGGCCGTCATGTTTCAAAGCGGGTGAGGCTCATCGAATTGAGCGTAATCCCGTCCATGGGGGTTCGAGGTCAATGACCTCGTTCAACCTGGCTGGCGTGGGGAGCTTCGAGCCTGGCGACAGGCCGAACCGGACGTGACTCGTCCGGCGATCGGGAGCCTGAAGGAAAAACTCTCGACGGTGAAAAGCTCAACCACAAAAGGCCCGATACGATAGGGCTTGCCAGTGAAACTCCACACTTTCGATTTGCACGGAGGCTCATGCCGTATCGAGCTGAAGCAACTTCACTCGAAGGGTTCGTCCAACAGATTGCCTGCTGCTTTCTGCGGCACGGTTACTGGTTCTATGTGACAGGACACGTTCCCGATCACAAGGACGCGCGATCCATCGACCGCAAGCTCATTACGAAGTACGGGATCGGAGTGTCGGAATCGACCCGCGCCCGACGGAAACGACTTGGTCAGTCCAACCTGCAATACCTGCGACACGAGCGGTTATTCGTGATCCTGGCGACCAAGGGACAGCACGAGTTCTTCGATGCCGAGTCCAAGTCAATTCACGATATCCGGCATGTCCCGCTAAAACACGGCGGTTACTCGATCAGCTATCGCCAAGGCGGCCGAACTCGCTCCGGCGCGCCCGACGCCAAATGGCATGCTCACGTCGAAATCGAACGGGGGCGTTATCTGGAACTCAAGTCCTGGCTCCTTGACATGGCGTCACACCGGTCCGTCGAACGCCTCGCGATGGACTTTTATCGGCTTCCGTTCGAACCGTATGCCCCGGTCCGCCGGCAGATGCTCAACCTCTTGAGGGCCGTGAATCGAGTCCGTCGACAGGCCGGTTACCGGCCGGTCCCCGTCGAGGTATTGCCGCTCCGGCGACGCATTGTGCGTCCGTTTGGCGATGATGCGGGAATTGACCATCTCATTGACGGTGAGTCAGCATGTCTCCGCAAATCCTGACGGTAGCAGTGCTCGTGGACCGACTGCGCACCACTTCGATGATACGAGTCGCCGTCTGTTGCACGAATCCCAGCGATTCCCGCAGCGTGTCCTCGGTTCCCCGATAGAGCTGAATGTAGTCGGAGCTGCGTGTGGTCGAGTCGATCCCGAATGCGCGACAGACCGTATAGGCCACGGCTTCGGCCTCTGTCTCTCGAATTTGACGAGTTGTGTCCCCTTTGCGGTCGGTCCGTTGGTGAAGCAATTCGTGCGCTAATGTTGAGAATCACATAAGCGCACTTATGTGTCGGGACCGGTTATGTGACGAACGCACGGTGGGCACGGAGTTGGACGGCCGGTTGCGATAGCCATCTCCACATAACCGGGTGACGCTCAGAGTGACTTGAGGAATGCCATCACGGTGGGATCGTCGCGCCAGGGCTTCGACGGTTTGGCGTCTTCCACTTCGCATGTGGCCAGCGCTTTGGCTTTTGCTTCCAAGTCGATCTCGGCGTAGATGTTCGTCGTTTCAAGGGAGACATGGCCCAACCAAGCGCGAATGGTGTTGATGTCAACGCCGGATCTGAGAAGGTGCGTGGCGGTGGTGTGCCGGATGGTGTGCGGGCTGACGTGTTTTTTTGCCAGCGATGGGGCAGCGGCTTCGGCCAGGCGCGCATGCCGCCGAACGATATCGCGAAGGCCGAATCGTGACAGCGGTCGCCCGTAACGATTGAGAAAGAGAGGATCCGTTGCCGACCGATTCTGCATCAACGGTGCAAGCTCCCTCATCGTCTTCTCCCATAGCGGACAGAATCGTGTTTTGCCTCCTTTGCCTCGGAGCATGACGGTCCCTGATCCGCTCAGATCTCGCTCCATGTTGCCGATGGCGACAGCTACCACTTCACTCGCGCGGGCCCCCGAGTTATACAGGAACAGGAGAACTGCATGATCGCGCTGACCTTGTTTCGTGGCCAAGTTCGCCGCCGCTAGGATTGCGTCCATTTCGTTCTTTTCGAGGTAGGACAATGGGTTTTTGTCCGCACGCTTAAACGGCACTTGGCGAAGTTCCCGGCACCACGGAACCAGTTCAGGATTGTGCTCACCTACGAATCGTGCGAAGGCGTGTAACGCAGCAAGCCGCTGGTTTCTTGTCTGAACGCTGCATTTGCGTTCAGATTCCAAATGCCCCAGGAATTTGCGCACACAATCGCCGGTGACGTCTTCCACCAACAATCGATCGTTCGATTTCCTCTGGTGTTTCGAGATGAACGGGAGCAGCAGGCAGAATGTATCACGGTAGCTCCGCTGCGTATTTCGCGAGAGGTTGCGTTCGGCGATGAGATGTTCCAGCAGGAACCGCCTCATCCACGTACCGAGCATCACGTCATTCATTGGGCATCTCCGGCAGTGCGTAACGCTCAAAGCACAGGCTTGCTTCCTGCATGAGTTCCTTCGTCATGTCCAGATATCGAGTCGTTTCCTGAAGACGCGCATGGCCGAGGTAGGTGGATAAATGCGGCAGCAGACGCTGCACGTTCTTGCCTTCCCGGTACCAGGTCACCAGCCGTGTAATCGCAAACGTGTGTCGGAAGTCGTGCAGCCTTGGCTGATATCTCGCGGTCTCGTCACGCCCGACTTTGGCTTCCGTGCGCATCCGGTAGAAGACCAGTCGAGCCGTCTGGTGCTTGATCGGCTGACGAACCCGACATGAGAGAAACGTCGACTCGTCCGTAGGAGCCCATGAACCCCACTGACAGGCGTGGTAGCTGCGAAGTGCCTTCGCCAGATCATCACCAACCGGCACTAAGCGCGACTTACAAAACTTAGTTTCCCTGACAGTCAGAATCTGGTCGTCGAGGTCAACGTCTTTCAGCTTCAGCCGAGTTGCTTCCCCGATTCGCAGTCCCGTTCCGTAGAGCAGCAGAATTAGTGTCCGGGCGGTTTGCGGCTCAAGCAGCCAATCCGATTGATGCCTGGATTCAGCAGCATCCAGGAGCCGTTTGACTTCGGCCACCGTGTAAATGTACGGATCGAATTTCGGTGGCTTCCTGGGGAGGATCTTCGGCAGAGGGCACGATTTCAGGTGATTGCGATCCATCGCGTAAGCGAAGAACGGGCGCAGCGTCTGGTACTTGGCGAACCCAAAGCTGGTGATGGGCCCCGGTTTTCCGTCGAGAAACCTCCGAACCTGTTTGGGAGTGATTGCATCAAGTTTGACATCGCCGACCTCCGCCAGAAATGCTTTCAGACGCACAACCGGACTTCGGTAGTTCATCCCCAATGCCCGTTTGTAGTCGACGTACTCGTCGATGAGATCTCCCAACGTCATAGCACGGCTCCCAGGTGAAGCTTGGAGACCTCTCGGAGACCCGCAAGATCGCCGCAGGGAATGACAGGTGTTTGACGTTGGTCCGCCTGCTTCGCATACGCAACGAGTTCGTACATATCCAAGGCAGCGACTCTTCGTAGGGCGGGGATGTCGACTTTTGCGTACATCCTCGTTGCAGCCGCCGACACGTGGCCCAGGTGATCGCCGATTTCCTTGAGGGTCAACCCTCGGGCGAGCAGGTGCGTTGCGCAGGCGTGCCGCAGAGCATGCGGCCCACTGTGCGTCAGACTGGAATTCACTGCCCTCATCCGCTTCTGAACCATGGCGCTCAGACCGCCTCGACTCAAAGGCCGATGTGGCTGCCGTAATGTCAGGAACATGACGCGAAGACTTGACTGCGGCCGAACTTCTTTCAGGTAGCGAAGAATCGAGTCTCCGACCTCGCGCACCAGCGGGTATTCCTGCGCCTTTCGCACCTTCGCGCGACGCATCACGATACGCTCATTCTCCCAGTCCACGTCGTCCAATCGCAGGTGGCGAACTTCACTCAATCGAAATCCATAGATGGCAAAAAGAAGGAGTATGGCCCGGTTGCGGATCTGGACCGGTGAAGCACCAGACTCGTTGGCCAGCAGACGACAAACATCGTCCCGACTGGGACCCTCCGGAATAGTTTCGTTGGAATAGAGTCGCGGCGCTCCAATCCCCGATGCGATGTCGCACGCCCAGCCCTGTGACGCGGCATACCGAAAGAACCCACGCAGCGCCTGCACATGAAGCGAGATCGTCGTCCGCTTCCAGCCCCGGCATCCGCACGCTCTCTGATAGGCGCCGATCTCATCGAGCCCAATTTGTAACAGAGGCTGGCCCTGATCGCTCAGCCAGTCGAAGAACACTACCAGGCTCTTTCGACGGTTCTCAATCGTCGCCTCGGCAAACCCTCGCTCGGTACGCAAGTGCTCGATGAACTGTGACAACTCGCGCTCGAATGGGCGGGCCGGCACGCTGGTATCGAAGCGTCCCAGATAGCTCACCCATTGCTTCGCCACGTACAAGAAATCCAGCTCTCTTGTACGGATGGACTTCTCAGAACCTCCACGATCCGGCTCGCTGCGAATCCAATTCTTTGCAGTCGCTGCAAGCTGACCGGTCGAAAACTTCACGTCGCTGTCAAGGCAGACATTCTGTGCAACACTCAACAGCAATCGATTGACGACCTCCAACCGACTGCGGCTGAATCCGCGCTCCTGGAGATGCTCAAGAAACCGGCGGCGCTCATCAGCATACGGGCCGGTGCGATACCTACCCAGGTGCAAGCGACTCTTCACGAGCGTCCCGAACATCGACCCCGTCATGTCTCCGGTTATGTGATCATTAAGACCGAGTAAGAGACCACGACGACGCCAGAAGGTTCGCGAAATCCACATAAGTGCTGTCAGCACATAAGTGCGCAAGCTCATGAGCCAATGCGATGAATCGTTCAGCCGGTGGAAGGCCCTGGGCCAAGACGATGTTGCCATGAAACGACAGCCCGTCCGCGCCGTTCAGAGTCGGCGCGTAGGTCAGTGCGATGCCGTAACCACGAACGACTTGTTCCAACTTTGCAAACCAATCCGTAGGGTCGCCCTTGACCGGTGAGATGTCCGGCAGATCGATTCCGACGGTTTGGGCAATGTCGAAGACAAAGACAACCTTGAAGCCCAAAATTCGTCCAGCCGGCCGGTCCGCGTCCTGAGCGTGGCTCGGTGCGCTTTGCTCGTTCGTGTCGGTCGCTCGCTTCACCATCGGCGCGAGGATCGCAATTCCCTTTTCCCCTTTGCGAACTTGGCGGCCCAGCGATTTCCAAGTGTGAAACCCGGCCACTCGTGTAGCGGTCGGCCGCTGCCATGCGATCAGCATCACGTTCTGTAAGCTGTAGCGGTGAAACCGGGCCGCAGTCTTCAGAAACTGGATGAGCGCTTCGCTTCGCCCCTGCCGCAGTGCTTCCGCCAACTGTTCCAGTGCGCTTTCAGCGAGTGTCATTGCCTTTTCGTTCTCCATCGTTGTTCTCCTCAGATGCGTCGCGTCCGGCACACGCGACGCGGTTTTCAATCCAGCCTGCCGGTGGCTCGGCAGAAAGGAGCCCACGGCAAGTCAAGGTGGAGCCTTTGCCGCAGGCAAAGCAGCAGCGCGTGCGTAGCACGAGCGGACCTTGACGCCGTGGTACGATGAGAAATGCCGACGACCAGAGAGTGACGTGAAATCAACCGTGCCGCGTTAGGGATGCGCAGGGTGCGAAGCAGACCGACTGCGGCCCGCCGCAGTCGGACCGAGCGCGAGCGGAGCCCGGAGCAGCCCGGCCCGAAGGGCAACGCCCAAATTCAAATCATCAAGACGCCTATCAATCAACGCAATGAGCGTCGAGGGGATAGGACACTCGCACGCGCCCGCGAGGATAGGCCGACACAACGCGACCCGCGGTCAGCCATTGCCGGCGAAGCGCGTCGGCAGGTGACGCGGAGAAGGAGCGGGACTCGAAGAGAGCAATCCGCGAACGCATTGACTCTACAGGCGAAAGGAATCGCCAATCGCCACGTGGCGCGGGCACCAGCCGCTCCACGTCGTCAATGGACGGCACTTCCATTTCTGCCCCCAGCGTCCCGCGCCGTGCGACGTCGGCAACGGCTCCGGCGCAGGCAAATAGGCTCGTAAGATTCGCGGTTTCCGAGTGGTCGTCCAGCTTACCACCATCGAGTTGCTGCGTGAATCGAAGCAGCGGGTCATCGAGGCACCCGGTCCGATGCAATTGAGCCAGGCGGTGCCGAACGAACCTTGCGTTGCGACGCTGAGCTACGAACGCGATGCCCATCGGCAAGTAGGCACCGACCCATTTGTGGCTTCCGGCAACGACGAAGTCCGCGACGTCGACCGCCGAATCAAGGGGAACGTGACAAAGCGCCTGTGCCGCATCGATGAAAACAAACCGCAACTCAGAACGCCGCTCAATCCGCCTCACGATTTCGCGCAGCGGCAAGCGGATGCCAAGGTGATCGACGGCTGGCAAAAACAACCCGTCGCAACCATTCGCGACGTAACGCTCTGCCAGGATCTCGGCGACACCTTGTTCCGACAATTCACGTGCAAAGACTTGCTCACGAATCGGGACCGACGTGATTGCGGCGCCTGCTCGATCCGCGCCCCGGTCGAGAACCCGCTGATACGTCGGCCAACTCAAGTCCGTGACAAGCACGTGACGACACACACGGAACATCCACCTTGTGGCAAGTTTCACGAGCGCCAGCGAACGACTCGCGAGCAAAACCGGCCAGTCGCGTGGCACGTTCGCAAGCCATTGAAATGACTGCTTCAGTCCGGCAACACCGCTCCACGTCGCGAGGCCGCGATAACGCCGCTGGTAAACCGCGGGCCACGCGGCAAAACCGTCGCGCAAGAATTGTTCAAAGTACAGGCTGGAGGGTTCTTCGGCCGCGAGCCGGACGAAGTCGAGTTGTGCTTCCTTGGCGGCCGGCGTCATCCGACCCAGCCGCGCCGTGTCCAAATAAAGGAGCGGCGGCAATCTTGTACCTCATGGCGAGCCGCACGTAGCGGCTCCAGGTACAAGATCACTCTACCGAGGCCGTTCGTACCGATCCAGATAACTCCCGTATGATTCCGCGTAGACCGACAATCGGCCCCATCGCGACTCCGCCTCGGTCACGTTTTGGAAATCGAATGACAGAACGAACCGCATCGTCCGGCACTGCTCATCGAGTTCCTGAATTCCCAGTGCCCGCGAACCGTAGATGCCGATGTCCGCAACGAGTTCGGGCTCATGCTTCAGGACCGATTCTCGAACGAACTTGATCCCGATTCCCCGGACGTATTGTTCGTGAAGCCACCGGCGAATCGGCTCCACCGGCCAAGACTCCCCCGCCGGCCAGAGTTCGTCAGCGATGATTGCAATCCGCTCGATGCTGAGCCGCTCCGACTCGTGCAACTCGAAGTTGACCGCCATGCTCTTTCGCCCCGGCTCGTCCTGCCAGTAGTCCTCGCTCTTCACCCAAGCGACCGATCGATACTGGTGCAAGCCTGGGCTTCGAAGCAATCGCTCATACACAATCCGCCACGTTTCGGTCCCCTCGAAGACGAAGGTGCCGTCCGCGATTGCGGCTGCGGTGTGCAACAACTCGTCCACTTGTTCCAACGCGATACTTCGACAGATCGGATCGGGGTTGCGGCTCAGTCTGAGAAGCGATTCGGAAAAGCCTCGATACCTCTGGAACACCTCAGCGTCGTGGGCTAAGAAAAACGGTGTCTCCAGGAACGATGCCTCCCATCGCGCTGCTGCAATCGCCCTCAGCAGGATCGCCGTTGCGATCCCGACTAACACGCTGCCGAGAATCCCGACGATTGCGAGCTGTCCCGAAAACGGCAGTTAGAGCCAGCTCACAATGACCGCCCACAAACTCGACAATCCGATGACGGCAGGCAACCAAACAACTAGACGGCGCTGCGGAAACGTACTGCTCTGTTCACGCATGGTCCGACACTACGACGAATCGACGGGCAAGGCAAATTGACGGAATCTGAGCTTACAGTGGCTAGCGGCCGCATCCGTCAATGTTGATTGGCTCTAAAGCAAGACCGCGATATCAGCCGCCGTTCGGTCGACGATCCGGTCAAGCCGGTGCCAGGCGAAGAGGTCGATTCCTGCGCCGCCGGTGAGCATGTCAAAGTTCCCATCGTCGAGCAGCACGTCGAAAACTGGCTGGGCTGCGGCCAGCTTGCCGTCTGCTGTCGCACCGCTGCGCCATTCGTCGAGCAGTGCTCTCAGGTCCAAAAATCGGCATGGATCGCTCAAGATGCCAGTGAACAGCAAGTCATGCCCCGTGGAACCCACCAGCCGATCGGAGTCTGCTCCGCCGATCAGCAAGTCGTCTCCGCTGCCGCCAATGAGCGTGTCGTTGCCGGCACCGCCGCGCACGATGTCGCGCCCCGCGCCTGCCGTGATCCGATCGTTGCCGCCGTCACCACGAATCTCGGCTTGCTGCGTCGCGGTGAGCGCCGCCACGTTGATCGTATCGTTGCCGTCCCGCCCGCGCACCACCATGCTCACCAGCGACAAGCGGTTCGGCACGTTGAAGGTGCCGAAGTTTGTCACGACGTTGTAGCCGCGACCGGCACGTAGCAGCCGAATCGAGTCGTTGCCCGCCGTGCCGATCACCGTGAGCACACCGTCCGCGAACTCGAAGCCGGCGACCAGCGGAGTGACCGTGATCGAAACGGTCGCGACCTCCGAGTCGAATTCGCCGTCACTCACGAAAAACTGAAGGGTGTCCGAACCCACAAATCCGTCGTGCGGTCGGTAGACCACTGCATCGCCGGATTCGGTGATTTGCTCCCAACAGCCATTAGCCGGCTCGCCGACGATGAAGAACGTCAATTCATCGCCGTCCGGGTCAAATGCCCCAAGCGTAACAACGACCGAGCCATCTTCACGAACGCTCACTTCCTGATCGAACGCTACCGGCGGGTCGTTCACCGGCGGCAGCACCTCGACCTCAACCACAATCGGACCGACCGTGATGAGCTCGGAGTACAACTCGCAGTCCGGCTCAGTTTCGATGTCGCACGGTTCGTTTGTCGGATCGCCCGTATCCGTCACGGTGTAAGCAAACGATGCCGGACCGGAGTAGCCCGGTTCCGGAGTGAACACGACCGTGTGCCCATCATCCAGCAATTCCACCTCACCGTTCGTCGCGTCGCCGACCGCAAAGACTAGCTCATCCTGCGGCGTCTCCAGATCCGAAGCCAGCTCCCACAAATCGACGGTCACCGGAACATTTTCATCCGTCACCGTCGCTCCGCCGTCCGCGATCGGTTCATCATTCACCGGATCAACCCGGACGTAAACCGTGGCCGGTTCGCTCTCCAGCCCATTTTCGTCGATCGCCACGAACGTGAACGTGTCGAGCCCGTGCCAATCCTGCTCCGCAGTGTAGGTCACGTCGCCCGTCGCCGGATCAAACTCGCTGAGTGTGCCGTACATCGGCCCGTCCGCAATCCGAAACGTCACTTCACCCCCTTCCGGGTCCGTCGCTGTCAGCGCGATCGTTCCGGGCGAGTCCTCGTCGAGCAGTACGCCTTCATCGTCGGCGATGGGCGGTTCGTCTTCAGGAATGGGACCGCAAAGCTGCATCCGATAAATGGCGGCAACTTCGTGGGAAGCGAGCGCCCGGTCGTGGATCCCGATTTCATCGATACGCCCTCGCATGAACCCTGTATTTTCCGCTTGACCGATAGTCAATGGGGCCGATGGATTCGGTATCGCGTTCGTATTTACCTCGGAGCCTACGATGACTCCATCCACGAAGAGCGAGAATGTATCGGCGCTTCGAGTCACAGCGAGGTGGTACCACTGGTTCAGCGTCGGAGAGAAAGGAGCTTGCACCAGGAAGAACTCGCCGATCGATGGGGAGCCGAATTGAAACTGTAAGGTTCCGCCACCAAGTGTGAAGGTCCACTTGTCCGTGATTCCGCCGCCACTGTCGTTCCCGATGTAAATGGGCTGAGGATCGTACACACTTGTGCTGTTTCTGAGTTCACTGTGGTTCACCCACAGGTCTATGCTGAAATCGTCCGACCCGAATGCCCACAGGTCGCTGTCTGGGACCTGCACAAAATCGTTGACTCCATCGAAACTAAATGCTTGGTCGATGACTCCTGGGCCGAAAGTTGTGCCACCCAGAAAAGTTCCGTGATTCGTGCCGACAGCGTCGTTCGCATTGCCATCACCTCGCCACCACGCTACGCGGCGGGCAGGAGATTCAACGCAGTCCGTTGGTTTGAGTGCCGGAACAAACGCCACGTCATGGGCACTGGTTCCGACGGGAATCGTGCGGAGCAGCGTGTCGCTGGCCGTGTCGATGATGCCGACCACGCTTGCGCCGGTGGCGTCCGTGCCCGGCATGTAGACGCGCGTGCCGTCGGGCGTGACTTCCGACTGGACGGTTGATTGGCCGAGAGGAATCGTCGCGATCTGCGAATTGCTCGTCGTGCTCACGACGCCGACGTCGCCCGGCCCGCTGCCTTGATGGAAGTATATCTTCGAACCGTCGGGCGTCATGGAAAGATAGTGGCCGCGTCCGGTCGGCACCGAGAAGCTCCCCACGACTCGGTTCGCCGCGATATCGAAGCTATTGCCGCCGTTCCAGTCGGTGAGCACGTAGCCGCGCGTTCCGTCGGGAGTGATCGCAATGCCGCGCGGACCGGCGCCGAAACCGGGAATTGTGTTGACGACCTGAAGCGACGCGGTGTCGATCACCGAGACAGTCGCCGACAGGACGTTTGCCACGTACGCGCGATCGCCCGAAGGACTGAACGACGTATCTTCGGGCGCGCCGCCGACGGGGATCGTCGCCAGTTTCTGCTGCGTTGCGGTCGAGATCACCGTCACAGTGTTTGCGTGGTGATTGGTGACGAAGACTTTGTCGCCGGCCGGACTCACATCCACCTGGCGCGTGGCCGCACCGGCGGGCACGGTCGCAATCACCGTGCGGGTCCGCGTGTCGATAACCGACACGTCGTTGGAATTCCCGTTCCCCACGTAGACGAGCGCCCCGTCCGGCGTCACATCGATCCAACTCGGGCTGTCTCCGACCCCGATGCTGTCGATGACTTTGTCGGTTACCGTGTCCAGGACGCGAACTACATCGGCCGCCGGGTCGGTGACGTACGCCAGGAGTGGCGTGCCGGGCGCTAATGCTTCGATCGCGACGGCAAGAAGCGTTCGAGCTTCGAGTTGTTGGACATCCGCGCGTGTCGGTTGGGTGTGCCTCTGCCGCGCGGTAGACCGGCGGCGTAAATCACGTGAACGGTCGCCGTTGCCCAAGCCGAATTGCCGCCCGATCAACTGCCGAAGTTTCATCTGGTATCCTCCGTGACGCTCAAAAAACTGAGGGACGCGGAAACGCCCGCGGACTTTGGTTGATTGGATTACGGCGCTCGACCGTGAAATCTCGCGCCACTCGTACAATTTTTTTCCCGATCGCGAAGCCAGATATCATTGCAATTTACGATCGGTCCAATCGCCTTGGGCTTGAATTGGCGGCGTCGTTGCCGAAAATACGCGCGAGGAATTGCCCTTCTAGGGAGTAACAAGGATGGCGAACTCTTCTATCGCGTCACGGACGAGAGCGTCGCTCTTGGAGCGAATTCGCAACGATCCCGCCGATCATTCGGCTTGGTCGGAGTTCGTTGACCGCTACGGCCCGAAGATCCGGGCGTGGTGCCGCGGCTGGAGCCTGCAAGACTCCGACGCCGACGACGTGACCCAAAACGTGCTCGTCAAGCTGTACCGGCGGATGGGAAGCTTCGAGTACGACTCGACGAAAAGTTTTCGCGCGTGGCTCAAGACGGTCGCGCATCACGCTTGGCAGGATTTTCTCTCAACCCGTCGCTGGCCGGGCGAAGGCACGGGCGGCAGTTCAATCCTGGATGTGCTGGACCGCGTCGAGGCTCGCGAAGATTTCGACCAGCGTTTGAAGGACGCATTTGACTTTGAGCTGCTCGCCCGGGCGGAGGCCGCAGTTCGGAACCGAATGGAGCCGAAAACCTGGGATGCCTATTGCCTGCTCGCGAAAGACTTCCTGTCGCCCCGCGAAGTCGCCGACCGTGTGGACATGCGAATCGCGATGGTACACCACGTGAAATGGAAGGTTCTGAAAATGCTGCGCGAGGAAATGACCAGGCTCGAAAACGGTGAGGGTCCCAAGCCACTGCCATGACGACTTGCCCGACCAAAGAACGAATCGAGCAGTTTCTTGCCGAGCGATTGGACCGCGCGGCGTGCGAGGAGTTCGCCGACCACGCCGAAGAATGCGATTTATGCCAGGCGACGCTTGCCGAACTGACTCCTTCAGACGAGCCGGCCCAATTCCTCGGCGTACCTCGCGCGGCAACCCAAGCTGATGGTGGCGCAGGCTTCCAGCCTGCCGAACACTTTCTCACCGACTTCGGCAGGCTGGAAGCCTACCCCACGACGGACGAGCGCGACCGCGAGTTCTTCGACCGGCTGAAACACTCCGTGCCAACTCCCCTGTGGCCTGACGTTGCCGGCTACGAAGTGCTCGAAGAGATTGGTCACGGCAGCATGGGCGTGGTGTACCGCGCGCGCGAAAAGGCGTCCGGCCGCGTAGTCGCGCTCAAGATGATCCTCGCCGGCGCGTTCGCCACGCCGAAACTAATTCGGCGTTTTCATACCGAGGCCGAGACGGCCGCGGAATTGGACCATCCAAACATCGTGCCGATCTACCACGTCGGCTTCGCCGGCCGCCTGCCGTTCTACACGATGAAGTACGTGGCGGGTCAGGGCCTCGACCAGCTCTGCTCGACAGGGCTGGTCCCACTGCAGGAAGCCGCCCAGCTCGTGAAGATCGTCGCGGATGCCGTTCACTACGCACACGAGCGCGGCGTGCTGCACCGAGACCTGAAGCCGGCAAACGTGCTGCTGGACGAAGTTCGAGGTTCGAGTTTCGGGAGTCGTGGGCCAGAATGCTCATCGGAACCGGCGGCTCCCGTTGGCGCTAGGCCATCAACCCTAAGCCTTCGACCACTCATCGCCGACTTCGGCCTGGCCAAGCGGCTGCAAGGCGAACCGAGTGCGAGCGTCGCCGGCGCAGTGATTGGCACGCCCGACTACATGTCGCCGGAACAGGCCGCCGGTCAGAGCGCCCGCATCAGCACGCTGAGCGACGTCTATTCGCTCGGTGCGATCTTGTTCGATTTGCTCACCGGCCGTGCGCCGTTCCACGAAAGGCACGGCGAGGAAACGACCATTGAAGAAATGCTCCGTCGCGTTCGGGAACAGCCGGCCCCGTCGCCACGCCTGGTGAATCCGGCAGTCGACCGCGACATCGAGATAATCTGCTTGAAGTGCCTTGAGAAAGACCCGGCCAGTCGTTACGCCTCGGCGCGCAGCCTGGCTGAAGACCTGGATCGCTATCTGCGCGGTCTGCCGATACACGCTCGCCCCAGATCGGCGATGTATCGAATCTGGCAATGGGGGCGACGAAACCCGCTCGCTGCAGGACTCATCGTCGCCATAGCCTCGCTGTTCACCGCCATCACAGTTGGCGGTGCTATCGCCACAGTGCGAATCGAACAACAGCGCCTGGCGCTCGTGGTCTTCAATAGCTTGGCCGCCGATCTCACCAATGACGATAAGTGGGCCAAACCCGGGCTGCACGAACATCGGGCTGGCATTTTGCGACAGGCACTTGAGCTGGAACCGATCTTGGATTTCGGGCCAAAACGAAATCCCACAACACAGCTCTCCGTGGCAATAGTTCATGCGAAACTGGCCGACTCGCAAATGAAGGGGGGCCGGACGAAAGAGGCCCGCCGACACTTGGAACGCGCACGTTCACTGATGTCCGAACTGATCGAAGTAGGTTCGACAATCGAACGAACGAAACTCGAAGCCGAACTGGGAAACCAATGCAAATTGAGCGCGTACGTGGAGGAGAACGCATTAGAGTTCAAGGCTGCCTCGCTGTACTACCGCGACTGCATCGAATTCATCCAGCGACGACTCAGAGTCGCAAGAGGCGACGAAGCAACGAGCTTATCTGGACAACTTCGTGAAGCCGAGCGCGGAGCCCGCATTTGTGATCTAACTCCGCGTGCGATTGACGACCTGGACTTCGTGTTTCAACAGGAACCGGAACTTCAAGCAAAACTGCTCATTCACCGATGCAAGTTCTTGTCCAAAAAGGGCCGCATATTGGAGGCTGTCGAAACTGCGGACCGATTGCTCGAGCTGGACTCCGGAGAGAAATCACGCAACGCCTACAACGCCGCGTGCTGCTATGCAGTCGCTGCTCGGTTCGCCCACCAACGAAAGAACAGCCGTGATCCGGCTTCAGATGATGCGAATTCACCTGAGAGGCCGCAAACAAAAGCGGTGGAAACCCTTCGCCGTGCTGTGGGCCTTGGTTGGAACCGGCGACAGGATATCGACTGGATGTGCCAAGATTCAGACTTGGATTTTGTGCGCGATACCGAAGGCTACCGTGAGTTAATGCAACAACTCGAAGGCCCGACGAGCCGACAGTAGTTTCTCAGGCTTGGCAATCTACAAGCTTGCCAGCGGATGCTTGCGATTCTTGAGCGGCAGGTCCACAGGACCGCCGAGCCGGTGCGATTCGTAAGTGGCGAGAATCATTTCGAGCGCGGCGCGGCCGTCGTAGACGCTGCCGCGCGGTTGGCGGTCTTGTTCGATGGATTCGATCAGGTCCTTGACGATGAGCACGTTGCCCATGTTCAAGCCGCCGTCCTTGAGCGGCTCCGGTTGGCCGACGCCGGCGCTGGTGATCGGGACCCACGGTTTGCCAGTGCGGCCCGGAGACCACGTCGGGTCTTCGCAGAGTCGGACGGGCGGCAGGCCGCCGGTCGTGAGGTCGATGATGCCCTTCGAGCCAAAGATTTGCAGGCCGAATCGGCCGCCGGGACCGGACTTTGGTTTCACCGACGCGAAGTGAGCAGTCGTGCTGCCGGACATGCCCTGACTGGCGGTCACGACAAGACGGTGCGATTGTGGGAGACTTTTACCGGAAAACAGCTCGCTTCGTTCCGGCACGAGGCTCCGCTTCACTCCGTCTCGTTCAGTCCGGATGGCCGATTCGCAGTGTCGGGCAGCCAGGACCACACGGCACGCGTATGGCAATTGCCCTGTGCGGACCAAGAGGCGCAACGCACTTTTTCGCACCGGCACGCGGTCTTTAGCGCCTCGTTCAGCCCCGATGGCCGTTCGGTGCTGACGTCCAGTCGTGATGGCACCGCGCGGTTGTGGGATGTCCAAACCAAAGAACGCGTCCATGAAGTCGAGCACAAAGGCGAATACATCAGATCTCAGTTCAGCCGAGACGGCAGCCGTTTTCTAATCGCCGGCGGACGAACCGTGACCGTCTGTAGTACTGCGTCTGGCAAAGTCGTGCGGGAATTCACTCACCCGGACGACGTGCTCTGGGCGACATTCCATCCCACCGATTCCAAGCTCGCAACAGCCTGCGTGGACGGCACCGTAGCGTTGTGGGACATTCCGTCAGGCAAATCGCTGACGAACATGAAGCACGATGGTCCGGTGCCTCATCTTGCCTTCAGCCCAGACGGTAATCGACTGTTATCAGGAAGCGACGACGATGCCGCTCGGCTCTGGGATTCGGAATCGGGCAATTTGCTCGCGACGCTGCCCCACAAAGGCAACGTCGGCGCCATCGCGTGGTCTCGCGACGGATCGCTCGTCGCTACCGGCAGTGAGGATGCAACTGCACGGGTTTGGAACGCCACCACGGGGGAACCGATCACCGAGCCGCTGAAACACGACGGGCGGCTGTCGTCACTGTCGTTCAACCCCGATGGTAAGACTCTACTTACCGGCAGCGGCGATAAGTCTGCGAGGATTTGGGACATCGCTTTGAGCATGCTCGTGCGTTCGTTCCAACACCGCGACGCCGTAAACGCAGTCGCATTTGCGAGCGACGGGCAATTGATTGTCACGGGTGACGGACTTGGCCGGGTGCAACTATGGCACGTAGCGACCGGACGACCAATTGGCCCAATCGTCAAACACGCTTGGGGAGTGAATGCGATCGAGTTCAGCCCAGACGGTCGGCGAGTCCTGACTGCCGCCTCGGACAACGCTGCTCGTATGTGGCAAGTTCCAGAACCCGTCGATGGCGAACCCGCCACGGTTCGCCGGTGGATCGAAGTCGCCACCGGCACGGAAATCGACGCCAATGGCGTTATCCGCCAACTCGACGCGGACACCATTCAGCAGCGCGCGCGGATTCTAAATTCGCGCACCGGCGGACGGCTTCGCTGAGTCCACCCATCAGGTCGGAAAGCAGGAACAGGTCGCTTTCATTTCCGCAGTCTTGTTGGTGGCCATTCTACGTTTCGACCGGATCATCGGTCTTCATGGCTAGCGATTCGGAATCGTGAGCTTTCCGCATAGCGTTCGTTCCGCTCGATGCCGATGAATCGCCGTCCGGATTCCACCGCGGCGACGCCCGTGGTGCCGGAGCCGGTGAATGGATCAACGACGAGGTCGCCGGGCTGGCTGGCGCAGAGCACGATCGGCCGGACGAGGGCGATTGGAAGTTGCGTCGGGAAGTCGGGCAGGCGTTCGCGGCTGTTTTCGACAAGGCGGGGAATACACCAGACGTTGTCCCAGAGCTTGCCGTGCGGGCTTGCGCGAGTGTCGGCGTATTTCACCTGACGGTCGGACGGGCGGGAGACGGCCTCGGGGTTGAAAACGCACCGGCGGGGATTCTTGACACAATAGAGTATATGGCGGGAACAGCGATTGAAATTATTGGTGCAGTTCACGCCAAAGGTCTCGTACCACTTGATCCACGAGCGGCGGTGCAAGCCGGCGTCGCGAAGCAGCAGCCCAAAGTGATCCGCGTATTCGTCGGAGATCATCACCCAAAGGCTTCCGTCGTCGGTCAGGACGCGGACACAAGCCGCAATCCACCGGCGGCACCAGTCCAGATACTTCTCGTCCGGCAGGGAATCCGCTCGTCCGCCGCTACCGTAGTTGACGCCCTGGTTGTAGGGTGAATCGCAGAAAATGAGCCGCACCGTGCCGGGCTTGATTGTCGCCAGTTCCTGAACGCAGTCACCGCAGCGAATTTCCCAGTTTGATTCACCAGCTTGCAACCGAGCGGACTGCGAGAGTCGCTGTTGTTCCCGCCGCCTCGCTTTACGGTCTGCCTCACGGTGAGCGACGGCGAGCCGTTGTTGGCCCGACCGGACCTGCTCGTAAAGTCGCCGAGAGAGCTGTTCCAATCGTTGCGCGGCCCGCACCTTTCGTTCTGAAACCCAATAGGTCACCGCAACGCTGGTGCGTGAAGTTGTTCTGTTCGACTGCTTGTGGACCGTTGTGATCGGCAAGCTATCGGCCGGTCTCGACCTCCCTCGGCCGCCGGCAA
>Ga0247727_10003240_pt1 | contig 36230 bp, 31 predicted proteins | sample WisWelCaveWW1625_FD_202498 | JGI IMG/M metagenome (GOLD analysis project Ga0247727, IMG submission 202498) | Biofilm microbial communities from Wishing Well Cave, Virginia, United States - WW16-25 | ecosystem: Environmental > Aquatic > Deep subsurface > Groundwater > Cave microbial mat | place...
CAGTTTATTTTTTTGATCTGCTCACGTGCCTTGTCGGGGTCGAAAGAAAAAAGCGGATCGCCCTTCTCCACGCTGATGATGGCTTTCAGAATATCCGCGTCGGTGTGATTGCGGCCCTCGACCAGGACATTTTCAACGGTAAAACCCATATCCGCCCCGGCCTCGACGCCTTGTGCCGTCATCCAGTTCTGCGTTTTTTCCATGTTACCGCTGAGCCAGAACCACGAGCCGGCCCAGAATCCCAAAACAGCGATCCCCAGCACGATGCCGAAACGCTTCAGCCACGGCATGACGACGGCCAACAGACCCTTGCGGCGCTTGTTCGTCACCAATGTGCTTCTGCGCGTGGCCATTACACCGACCTTTTCAGCAAACGCGCATCAACCGGCACAGGATCTTTTGCGAAATTGCGCTTGCGGCGCTCTTCAATCGCCTCTTCAATCAGGGCGGTCATCAATTCAGAGAACAGCGCAGGTTCCGGCGCGGCCTCCCACAGAAAATAACCGATGGAGCCCGGCCACGGGTTCACTTCGTTCAGCCAAAGCTCGCCTGTTTTGGAATTGCCGATGAAATCGATGCGCGGCGCGCCGGTGCCATCCAGCCCTTCATACATGCGCACGGCCCAGTCGCGGATATTTTTTTCCGTCTGCGCGTCCAGCTCCGGGTTGATTTCGCGTGTGAGCGAAAGCATTCCCTGGCTGGCCTGCCCCGGGGTTTTCGTGCCTGATTTAGAGCCTCCCTTGGAGCCGCCGCCGGAGAGATATTTCTGTTTGAAATCCAGCAATTCCTCGCTGGCTTTGGGACGTTCGATGGCCGATGTCTTTACGCCGCCGAAAGCTTTCGTCACGGCAACGTTGTATTCCACGAGGTTCTGGACGAAAGGTTCAACAATCGCCACTTCGTCATATTCAAAAACGGCAGGCAGGCAGGCGGCAATTTCCTCGGCATTGCTGGCTTTTGCCACGCCGATGGAGCTACCCAGGTGCGCAGGCTTCAGGATGCAGGGGAAGCCGATATTTTTTTCACGCAGCGTTTGTTCGATGATTTCGCGGGCAATCATATAACCCTGCGCCGGGCGTTTCAGCACCGCATATGGCAGGACGGGGATATCCAGACCCTGCATGACTTTTTTGGTCACGGCCTTGTCCATCAGGACGGCCGAAGCCAGCGTGCGCATGCCCGCATAGGCCACCCCGGCGATTTCAAAGACACCCTGCATGTTCCCGTCCTCGCCAAACAGACCATGGAAGGACGGTATCGCCACATCAAACTGGATAAACTTGCCGCCGGTGTCGAACAGCGACGTTTTGTGTGGAATCAGCCGCCCCGTTCTGCCTGCCGTAACATCCAGCTTCACCTGCCGGACTTCTCGGCGGTTGACGGCATGGAGCATGTAATTTTCGCGTTTCCTTAGAACTTCACCGACCAGCCAGACCCCGTCGGTCGAGATATAAACCGGGAAAGCGTCATAGCGGGTGGGATCGATAGCGCCCAGAATCTGCAGGCCTGTCACCACCGAAACGTCATGTTCCGGCGACCGGCCGCCGAAAAACACCGCGATCCGTTTTTTAGCCTGCGATTTAGCCTGCGATTTTCTGGGGGGCATGGATTTTACAATTCTTTAGGGCGTGGTATGACAGTTACCAACGCATTAAACCATGAAAAACACGGGCATTAAAGACAATTTGGCCAGCACTTTGAAATACGAAAACGTTGGAAAAAAGGACCGCCCGGTTGTTGTCTGGGGTCATGGATGGGGCCAAAGCCGCAAGGCGTTCCTGCCCCTCGCCCAAGGGCTGGAGGCGTTCGGCAAACATATCGTTGTCGATTTTCCCGGTTTCGGCGAAAGCGCCGCCCCCTCAACCCCGTGGGACACGGCCGATTATGCCGACGAAACCGCCCGCTTCATCCGCACGCAAACCGACGGCCCGGTGATCTGGGTCGGGCATTCTTTCGGTTGCAGGGTTGGAATACAACTGGCCACCCGCCACCCGGATTTAATTTCAGGTTTGTTTTTCATTGCAGGCGCGGGACTAAAGCGCAAACGCCCCCTCTGGAAGAAAGCCTATTTCAAAACGCGTGTATTCGTTTTTAAAGCGCTTAAAAAACTAATTCCGCTAGGGATTTCCGAGGAATGGCTGAAAAATAAATTCGGCAGCGCCGACTATAAAAACGCCGGCCAGATGCGCGCCATTCTCGTTAAAGTAATAAATGAGGATTTAGTTGCAGAGGCGCGAACCGTTCGCTGTCCTGTCGCGTTGGTTTATGGTGCAAACGACACCGAAACACCACCGGAGATTGGCGAACGTTTGCAGAAATTAATCCCGGGGGCAGAGCTTACCGTGCTGCCGGGACAGGACCATTACTCTGTTCTGGGCGAAGGGCGGCACCAGGTCGCCCCGCTCCTGAAGAAATTTATAGAGAGGCTGAATGCCGATATACGCTAATTCCGTCGGGCTCTTGCTGGTTTATCTGGCTTTTCTCGCTTTCGCGACGAAGCGCAGCCTCACCTACCTGCATCTCTACCAGCAGGAGGAATACGACACCGGACGATTCCTGCGGTGGATGATGCGGACGCGGGCTTTCGACAAGCGTCTCAGCCTGACGCTGCTGGCGCTGGATATGCTCTGGTTCTCTTTCCCGTCGGCGATTTTCATTCCCCTGATGGCTATCGTTTTTGCCGTTTTCGCCTTTATAGAAAAAGACCCGCGCAAGGCCTCGAAGAAAAAGCTGGTGATGACCCCCAGGGCGCGGCGGATTCTGTTCATCACCCTCGCGCTGTCGGCATTGATGGGGCTGTGGTTCTTCCTGATGTATCTGCCGCTGTTCTGGATTCTGACGGTTCAGCTGCTGCCGTTCCTGCTGCTGGTCGCGAATACGGCGCTGACCCCTTACGAAAATTTTGTCCAGAAGGGTTTCTGGAACGACGCACACCGCAAACTCACAAGTTTGAAGCCAACCGTCATCGGCATTACCGGATCGTTTGGCAAAACATCCGTCAAGCATATTCTCGGGCATATTCTCAAAACCCACGCGCCGACGCTGATTACGCCGGGCAGTGTTAATACGCCGATGGGCGTGACGCGCATTATCCGCGAGCAACTGGAAGACAATCACAAGTTTTTTGTTGTTGAGATGGGCGCCTATGGACCGGGGTCAATTGCGCGGCTTTGCAGACTGGCGCCACCGGATGTGGGCATTATTACCGCCATCGGCCATGCCCATTATGAACGTTTCAAATCCATCGAAACCGTTGGCGCAGCGAAATTCGAACTGGCGCAGGCTGTGCTGGATAAACCTACAAAAGAAGGGGGCGGCAAGGTTATCGTCCATGAAAAAACGCTGGAGATTGAACATCCGCGCGCGATGAGCGTGGCGAAGCGCGACCATTTTATCGTGTGCGGCAGTTCGGAAATCAATGATGTATTCCTAGAACGCATTGAGCAATTGGCCAATGGATTGACGGTTTCGCTGCAATGGCAGAAGCAGAAATACGTGCTGCAGGTTCCGCTTTACGGTTTGCATCACGGGCACAACGCCGCCCTGGCTTTTGCAGCCGCAGTGACGTTGGGCCTGTCGCCGGAGAATGTCATCACGGCGCTGAAATCCGTGCCGCAGATTACGCACCGGCTGGAAGTGAAGCGCCAGGGCGATACGGTTCTGATTGATGATGCGTTCAATTCCAACCCGGAAGGATTTAAATCGGCGCTGGAACTGCTTCCGGTTCTGGGTGGGCGAAAAATCCTCATCACGCCGGGCATGGTGGAACTGGGCGGCGCACATGACGAGGCGCACGAGAAAATCGGGCGGCTGGCCGGGGAAATCTGCGATGTCGCACTGGTGGTGCAGGCCGGGAGAATCCCGAGTTTCATCAGGGGCTTCAAGGAAACAGGCGCAGATAAAACCCTGATCGAAGTCGCTTCATTCAGCGAAGCCTCGGCATGGCTGGATAAAAACCGCAAAAGCGGCGATGTGGTGCTGCTGGAGAATGATCTGCCGGATGTCTATGAAAGCCGGTTAAAGATCTAATCTCCTTGTCACCCCCGCGAAGGCGGGCATCCGGCAAAAAGACCAGACCCCCGCCTTCGCGGGGGTGACGATCAGGGTCATTTTTCTCCAACGCGGTTGATTTCCCAGCGCAGGTCAATGCCGAGATCGTGAGCCGCGCGGCGTCGCATTTCCTCGCCGAGATTTTCGAGATCGGACGCGGTGGCATCGCCGGTGTTCAGCATAAAATTGCAGTGCATTTCCGACATCTGCGCCCCGCCGATTTTAAACCCGCGCCCGCCGATTATCTCGATGATTTTCCACGCGCTGGTGCCCGGGGGAATGCCGGCTTTCTTCAATTCCTGCGCGGAAGGGTTGGCAAATGTCGAACCGCCGGTTTTTTCACGGATGGGCTGGGTTTCATTGCGCCTGGTTTTGATATCGTTCATCCGCACTTTGACGGTTTCGTAACCTTCCTTTTTGCCTTTGAAGATTGCGCCGGTGAACACCATGCCCTTTGGGATATCGGTGTGGCGGTAGGTCATGTGCAATTGTTCGGGAACAAGTTTTGTAATCTCGCCCTGGCGCGTGACGGCGTTAACACCCGTGAGCACATCTTTCATTTCGGTGCCGTAAGCACCCGCGTTCATCCGCAGCGCGCCGCCGACACAGCCGGGAATACCGGAGAGAAATTCGAGGCCGCCAATTCCGGCCTTCACGGCGGCGGCAGCGACGCTTCCGTTCAGCGCCCCTGCCCCGGCATGGATATATTCGTCGTTTAAAATTTTGATTTCGGCGAATTCTTTTCCGAGCTGCACCGTGACGCCGCGAATGCCACCATCGCGGATGATGGTGTTTGCCAAACCACCCAAAATAGTAATTTCGTCTTCGTAATCTTTCAGGAAGAGCGTAAGGTCATCGGTGTCAGCAGGCTTGAAAATCGTATCTGCTGTCCCGCCACAGGCAAACCAGCTTTCTTTGCCAAGAGGTGCGTTTTGGATAAGCGTTCCACGCATGGGGCCAAAATCATATTTTAATTCAGACACTGTCATTGCGAGAAGGCACCGCCGACGAAGCAATCCATCTTTTTAAAACTGGATTGCTTCGCTACGCTCGCAATGACAAATAAATACATTGTCACGCCGCATTTCCTTTGGCGCGGGCAAGCAATGGCTCAAGCTGTTCCGGCAGCGCGTAAGCCCAGTAGGTAATATCGCCGGTGCCGAGGCAAATCACGTAATCGCCGGGCTGCGCCATCGAGGCGATGCGCCTGGGAAGGTCTTCCTTGTCCGCAAGGGGCAGGACATGGCGGTGGCCATGTTTGCGGATGCCCTCGACCAGTGCATCGCGATTTCTGTTTTCAATCGGTTGTTCGCCTGCCGTGTAAACATCCGCGATAAGAACGGTATCGGCCTCGTTAAAGCAGGTGCAGAATTGTTCGAACAGATCATTGAGGCGCGTAAAACGGTGCGGCTGCATCACGGCAATCACGCGCCCGCCATTTTCAGCGACCATCATGCGCGCGGTTTTCAGAACGGTTTCGATTTCAACCGGGTGGTGCGCGTAATCATCGATGATTGTCACGCCCACGGCTTCGCCGGTTTTGGTGAAGCGGCGTTTAACGCCCGTGAACCCGGCCAAAGATTTCTTCATGATCGGCGCGGGCACGCCCATTTCGCAGGCGATCGCCAGCGCCACGAGGGAGTTCTGAACATTGTGATGGCCGGGCATGGGAAGGTGAATGTCGCGTAAGGCGAGTTCCTTGCCCTGGCTATTACCCTTTTGGAGCCACGGCGCAAACGTCACATCGAACACGCTGCCGTTCGCACCGCTGCGGATATTCGAGGCGTGCACGTCGGCCTGCGGATTGAAACCGTAGGTGATGACTTTTCTGTCCTGGATGGTCGGGATCAGCGCCTGCACTTCCGGGTGATCGGTGCAGAGCACGGCGTAACCGTAGAACGGGATGTTGTGAATAAACTGGCGGTAGGCATCCTTTACCTTTTCGAAATCACCGTAATGGTCAAGATGTTCGGGGTCGATGTTTGTTACCACCGCGACGCTGGCGGGCAGATGCGTGAATGTGCCGTCGCTTTCGTCGGCCTCGACCACCATCCATTCGCTTTTGCCCATGCGGATGTTGTTGCCGTAGGCATTGACGATGCCGCCATTGATGATTGTGGGATCGAAGCCTGCCGTTTCCATCATCTGGCCGACCATGGATGTGGTTGTGGTTTTTCCGTGCGTACCGGCAACCGCAACGGCAGATTTAAGGCGCATCAATTCAGCCAGCATTTCAGCACGGCGGACGATGGGAATGTGTTTCGCGCGCGCGGCCTTCAGTTCCACATTGTCGTTTTTGACGGCGGAAGAAATAACGACGGCGACAGCGCCCGCAATATTTTCCGGCGCGTGGCCGATGGAGATTTTGATGCCGCGTTCGCGCAGGCGTTTGACGTTTGCATTTTCGGTGAGATCGGAGCCCTGGATTTTATAGCCGAGCGTCGCAAGAATTTCAGCGATGCCGCTCATGCCGATGCCGCCGATGCCGATAAAATGCAATACGCCTATGTCTGCCGGTATCCCGCGCATCATGATCTGTAATCCTTTAAATTCTTAATCGCTCCAGCCGCTGACCATCGCGGTCACCAGATTGCCCAGCTTGCGGGCTGCGTCCGGTTTCCCGCAGGTGCTGGCTTTTTCGGCCGCGCGGAAGAGAATGGAGGGATTTTGCAGGAAAGTCTCGATCCTTGCAAGGAGCGCGTCGGCGGTGAACCCGTCTTCGGTCATAACCCAGGCGCCCCCGGCATCGGCCACGGAATCGGCGTTCATTTTCTGCTGCTGGTCCTTGTGGTGGGGGTATGGCACGAAAATGGCGGGCCGCCCTGCCGTGGTGACTTCGGCCACTGTGCTGGCCCCCGAGCGGGCGATAATAAGGTGGGCCTTGCCCAGTTCCGTCGCCACATCGTCGAAAAACGGCCTTAAGTCGGCCTTGATCCCGGCGATTTCATAGGTGCGGCGGGCGATATCGAGATCGTCCTTGCGGCATTGCTGGACGATATGCAGGCGCTGGCGGTATTCGATGGAGAGGCGTGCAAGCGTCTGCGGGACGACGGTGCTGAATACGGTGGCGCCGAGTGAGCCGCCCATGATGAAAATCCGCAGCGGCGTGTCATGATTGAGATTGGGATATGGCTGGGTGTAGAGCGCGGCGATGTCGGGACGCACGGGATTCCCGGTGACGACGGCGCGCATGCGCTCGGCATCGTCCAGCCCCTGCACGCCCGGAAGAGACAGCGCGATGCGTTCGGCATTGCGGGCGAGAAACGCGTTCGCCTTGCCGATGATGGCGTTCTGTTCGTGGATGACGGTCGGGATATTCAGCTTCTGCGCCGCGTAAACGCCAGGAACGGACGGGTAGCCGCCGAAGCCGACAACCAGCTTGGGTTTCAGTTTCAGCAGAAGAAAAATGGCCTGTCCAACGCCAAGGCCAAGATTGGCTGCGCCTTTCAGCTTGCCCGAAAACCCCGCGCCGAATGTGCCCGAACGCACGACATGCGTCGGGATGTCGCCGAACAGATGTTTGTATTTGGTGCCACGCTCATCGGTGATCAGCTCGATGCGGAAACCGCGCGAGATGAGATCCTGCGCCAGCGCCTGCGCCGGGGTCATATGACCGCCGGTGCCGCCGGTACTGAGGACGATGAGATTACTCTTGTTGTTCATGACTGGCTTCCCGCTTCCATCGTGCGCGCTTTTAAAGACAGGCCGCTGCGCGAAACGCCGGAACGCGCCTGCCGCCTTGTGAGTGCCAGTACCGCGCCCATCGAAAATCCAAGCGATAAAATCGACGAACCGCCATAGCTGATAAAAGGCAGCGTCATGCCCTTGGCGGGGAGGATATTCATCGCCGATCCCATGTGCACCAGCGCCTGCAATCCGAACATCGTCAGCAGCCCCCCCACGGCCAGAACCGTGAACATATTGTCGCTGTCCATCAGGCGGTTAAAGCCGCGGATAATCACGAAAGCGAATATCGCCATGATGATCAGGACGAACACCAGTCCCATTTCCTCGCCTGCGACAGAAAAAATAAAGTCAGCGTGCGCATCGGGAAGGGTTTGTTTCACCGTGCCCTGCCCCGGCCCGGTGCCGATGAGGCCGCCATTCTGGAAGGCTTCCAGCGAGCGCTCCACCTGATAATTGTCGCCGCTTTCGGGATTGAAAAAGCGATCAACGCGGTAATGCACATGTTCGAATACAAAATAGGCAGTCGTCAGACCCGCAGCCCCTACAGCACCGAAGCCGATCAAAAGACGGAACGGAAACCCCGCCAGAAAAATCTGTGCGGCCCAGATGCAGGTGATGACGAATGTCATGCCGAGATCGGGCTGCATCAGCAGCAGGCCAATCGTCACAAGGTAGAGACCGGCGGCGATATAATTGCCCGGAAATTTTGCATTTTCCTTCTGCCGCGACATGAACCACGCCGCGACAATGGCAAAAGCGGGCTTGGCAAATTCGCTGGGCTGCAGGGAGAAACCCGCGACATGCAGCCAACGCTGCGCGCCCTTGATCTCCATGCCAAAAAACAGAACCAAAACCATCGCCAGCAGGCTGCCGATAAAAACGATACTGGCCGCCCGCCAGATGGAGCGCGGACCCAGCATCGATGCGCCGACAAGAACGGAAAAAGCCGGGACCAGCAGCACAAGGTGCTTTTTCAGGAAATGGTATGAGCCAAGGCCGTGAGCTTCCGCCACCGGCGGGCTGGACGTCGTCACCAGGACGATTCCAAAGAGAATAAGCACAATAAAGGCCGCCAGCATGCCGCGATCGACGGTCCACCACCAGCGCCCCAGAAAAGAATTGTCAGTGCGTGAAAACATGCTCATGCGGCCGCGCTCTCCTCAAGGCTGTTTACCAAACGCGCAAATACATCGCCGCGTTCCTCGTACGACGAAAACTGGTCCCACGACGCACAAGCCGGGGAAAGTAATACTACTGCAGCAGCAGGATCGGTCTGTGCGGATCTATGCGCGGCAAGAACCGCGACATCCAGCGTCTTGTTTTTCTGATGTTTCACGCCGTTTTTTTTCATCCAGCTCGCAAAATCGTCCATGGCCTCGCCGATCAGAAAGGATTCTTTTACCCTCGACATTAAATTCTCAAGGCCATTCAGCCCGCCTTCTTTCGGTCGCCCGCCGGCGACCAGATAGATATTATCATAGCTGACGAGCGCTTTAGAGGCCGCATCGGCGTTTGTCGCCTTGCTGTCATTAATATAAGTGACATTGCCGATGGTGCGGACGGGAAACTGGCGGTGGACAAGGCCGGGAAATGTGCGAAGGCCCTCAAGAATTTCTTCTTCGCTGAGCGCAGCCGCGCGACAAGCATGATAAGCAGCGAGTGCATTTTGATAGTTATGCTCCCCTTTCAGGATCATATTGTTTTTGAGTTTTTCGACCTCTTTATCCTGCATCGAAATGGGGATGACCAGGCGATGGGTTTTCGCTTTCACCTGTTCGACGATTTTCCTGCTTGGCGCGTCATCCGTGCTGATGATGGCAACACCCTGCCCTTCAAAAATACGCGCTTTAGAAGCCGCATAATTTTCCAACGTGCCGTGACGGTCGATATGGTCGGGCGTGATATTCAGCAGAACAGAGATTTCCGGACGGAAAGTCGGGCAGAGATCGAGTTGGTACGATGAAAGCTCCAGCACGACAAACGGTTTATCTTTAATTTCGAGATCGAACACCGGAACGCCGATATTGCCGCCCATCACAGTGGGGCGCCCGGCGGATTTCAGGATGTGATGAATAAGCGCCGTCGTCGTTGATTTTCCGTTTGTGCCCGTGATGCCGATGGTGCGGATATTATCATAGATACGCGAGAACAATTCGATGTCGCAGATGATTTCAATACCTGCGTCCCGCGCTGCTTTCACAACCGGGTGCGGCTCCGGGTAATGCAACGGCACACCGGGAGAGAGCAGCAAAAACGCACAATCTTTTAAATTATCAGCAACCAGCGGCACAACCAGCGCCCCGGCCTCTTCCGCCAGCTTTCGGCCTTTCGCGTCATCATCCCAGGCAAAAACGTTCACTTCCGCGCGCTTGAGCGCACGCACAGCGGAAAGCCCGGAACGCGCAAGGCCAAAGACCGCCACCGGGCGGTCTTTGATCGATGTCGCGAACTGGGTATATTCTTTCATCGTAACTTGAGCGTCGAGAGGCCAATCAACGCGAGAATGAAGGCGATGATCCAGAAGCGGATGACGACGGTCGGCTCCGACCATCCCTTCTTTTCAAAATGATGGTGAATGGGCGCCATAGCAAAAACGCGCTTGCCGGTCAGTTTGAACGAGACCACCTGAATAATGACCGAGACGGTTTCCAGCACAAACACGCCGCCGATGATAGCCAAAACCAGTTCATGCTTGGTAATCACGGCAATCGTGCCGAGCACGCCGCCCATCGCCAGAGAACCCGTATCCCCCATGAAGATCATCGCCGGGGGGGCGTTATACCAGAGGAAGCCCATCGCGCCGCCAATCAGCGCTCCGCAGAGAACTGCCAGTTCGCCTGTGCCGGGAACGTAAGGGATGTTGAGATATTCGGCGAAATCGGCGCGGCCCACCAGATAGGCGATGAGGCCGAAACACGCCGCGGCAATCGCGACCGGGACGATGGCAAGACCGTCAAGACCGTCGGTCAAATTCACCGCGTTGGAGGAGCCGATCACAACGAACAGCGCCCAGACCGGGAAGAACCAGCCGATATTAATGAACAGCGCCTTGAAGAAAGGAATGGCGACATGGGTGTGCACATTGTCGGGGAGCATCGCCATAATGCCGACGGTGGCGCTGAGGCCGATAATAATCTGCAGCAGGATTTTCAGTTTTCCGGGAAGACCCTTGGTGTTGCGCTTGGTGAGCTTCAGGTAATCGTCACCAAAACCGATCAGGCCATAGCCGACCATTACCATCAAGGAGTACCACACAAAAGGATTGGCGAGATTCGCCCACAGCAGAGTCGATGCCGTCACGGAAATCAAAATCATCAGGCCGCCCATTGTCGGCGTTCCGGCTTTCGCGAAATGGCTTTCGGGCCCGTCGGTGCGGATGGGCTGCCCCTCTTTCTGTTTTTTCTTCAGCCAGCGGATCATCGGCGGGGCGATGACGAAGCAGATGATCAGCGCGGTCATGATCGCGCCGCCCGTCCTGAATGTCAGGTAGAGAAAGAGATTGAAAAATAAAAACTGATCCGCATAGGGAGTCAGAAGATTATAGAGCATACCCGGCCTTTCCGTTCGGCTTTCCCGTCATCACGCGCAACGCCTCGATTGACATTTTCTGGCTGCTGCGGCTCGCTTTCTTCGTGAAGACCAGGAAATCACCCGGGGCCAGTACATCCGGCACAATTCTATCCATCTGGGAACTGCGCAGGATCTGGCCGATCACCTGGTAGACATGAGAAAGCGGCGTAATCGTCTTTGTTGTATAGACGATGTCAAGATTACCGATTTTACGCGGCATCGACAACCGGCTCTTTTTCGGGGATTTCCGGCCCAGCTCAAGGGGTAGATAGCCCTCAACCATCGCGGTCTGGCGCCCGCCGCCCAGATCGATGAGGTTTTTCACCCGGAAGACCGCACAGGGCTCCTGGTGAGGTCTTTTGACACTCACGGTGACATTGTCGGTTTTCAGAAAGCTCCAGAAAGAGCGATTATCGACGTTCATTTAGTTCAACTCCTTTATGGCTTTTTGGGCCTCTTTGACGTCATCGAAAGGTTCAGTGCGGTCTTCAAAAACCTGGCCCTGCTCGTGGCCCTTGCCGGCGATAACGAGAACATCGCCCGCTTTTAAGTTCTTCACGGCGGCGCGGATTGCTTCGCGGCGATCACCTATTTCAGTGGCGCCCTGCGCAGATTTCAAAATGGCAGCGCGGATGGAGGCCGGATTTTCCGAACGCGGGTTGTCGTCGGTGACAATCACGGTATCGGAAAGTTTTGCGGCGATCGCGCCCATCACGGAACGCTTGGATGTGTCGCGGTCGCCGCCGCAGCCAAACACGCAAACCAGTTTTCCCTGGGTGTGCGGGCGCAGTGCCGCAAGAACAGTGCTCAACGCATCCGGCGTGTGTGCGTAATCGATATAGATTGCGGCGCCAGCGGGATGGCCGCTGACAAGTTCCAAACGTCCCGGCGCGCCATGCAGTCCGGAGAGTGCATTAACGGCTTTGGCCACAAAATTTTCATCGCCGGGATGTTCAGCCACAACAAGGCCCAGTGCGCAGAGCGCATTCATCACCTGGAACGAACCCACAACCGGGAAATTCATGTCATATTCCCTACCCAGAACAGAAAGCTTCAGTTTCTTGCCGCCGGGCAAAGCCTCGGAGGCAAGGATTTTCAAATCCTTTGCCTTGTGTCCGTAAGAAAGCGTTTTGCAGCCGCGCTTTTTCACGAGGGCTTTCAGCTTTTCAAATTCCGGCGTGTCGGCATTGAGAACCGCCGTGCCGTCAGCAGCCAGAATTTCGGCGAACAGGCGCATTTTTGATTCAAAATAATTGTCCATGTCGGCGTGGTAATCGATGTGATCCCAGCTGAGATTCGTATAGGCCGCCGCTTTGACTTTTACGCCATCAAGGCGGTGCTGGTGCAGGCCGATGCTGGACGCTTCCATCGCGAGATGCGTCACGCCCGCCGCGCCGAGATCCGCCAGTTCGGCCTGCAGCGAAACGGGGTCGGGCGTCGTGAGAGAGCCCGAGCGGATCATATCCGGTGCGCGCACGCCCAGCGTGCCGATGCTGGCGGCCTTCAGTTTCATCTGCTTCCAGATATTCTTGGCGAAATGCACGGTCGATGTTTTTCCGTTCGTGCCGGTGACGGCGGCGATGAATGCTGGCTGGCGTCCGTAAAACTCCGCCGCGAGCAGCGCGAGCTTGCGGCGCGGATTAGGGTCGGTAATCAGCGTGACATTGGTGATACCATCGGGCAGCATCACCCCGGTTGGCGCGAGAATGGCTGTCGCCCCGTTGCGGATCGCGTCCTCGATGAATTTTCGCCCGTCGGCTTTCGCTCCCGGCAGCGCGGCAAACAAATAGCCGCGCTTCACCGAACGACTGTCGTTCGTCAGGCCTTTCAGTTTTTTGACATCGAAATCAGTCATGCCCCTTCACCATCACAAATTGTTTGAGGGAAGCGGAAAGATCGTCAGACTGCGCGATGTCCTGCGGCGGCAAGCCAAGAATGCTGGCCATGGAGGCAATCACGCGCGACACTGCCGGCGCGGCAACCCAGCCGCCGGTTGCATAACCATAGCTTTTCTTCGTGCCTTTCGGCTGGTCGATGACGATGAAGACGGCATATTGCGGGGCTTCGGCCGGGAAGATGCCGATGAAAGAAGACAGCAATTTCGACTGGTCGTAACCGTGACCGCCGCTTTGTTCCGCTGTGCCGGTTTTGCCGCCGACGCGGTAGCCCGGAACCTCGGCTTTCTCGCCGGTTCCCGCCGTGACAACAAGGCGCATCAACTGACGCATGCGGTGCGCGGTCTGCGCCGAGACAACCCGCAGTGATTCATCCGGTTTGCCGGTTTCCTGCTGGCTTTGGTTGTACACAAGGTGCGGCGTGACGAGATAGCCACCATTGACGATCGAGGCCACGGCGGATGTCATCTGCAGCGGCGTTGTCGCGAGGCCGTGCCCGTAAGACGCAGTGAGCGTGTTGATCTCGCGCCAGGGCATGGGAATCTGCGGCTTGCCGACTTCCGGGATATCGATCTGCATCTGGGTGGTGAGGCCCAGATCGCCGTAGAATGCTTTCATGCGCTCGGTGCCGACAGCTTCTCCCATCATCGCCGCGCCGATATTCGACGAATACATGAAAATTTCGGGAATGGTCAGGACGCGGTCTTCGGCGTGGTAGTCGTTGATGGTGAATTTTCCACGCTTGATCGGCTGGCTGGCGTCGAAGCTGGCGCTCATCGGCACATTGTGCGTTTCTAAAAACGCCGCTGTTGAAAAAATCTTGAAGACGGAGCCCAGTTCATATGTGCCCAGCGTCACGCGGTTGAAAACATTTTCGTCTTTTGCATTCCCGGCATCATGCGGATCGAAATCGGGCAGCGAGACGCTGGCCAATACCTCCCCGGTTTTTACATCCATGATCACGCCCGCGCCGCCTTTGGCGCTGAACTCGCGGACGGCTTCCTGCATTTCGCGGCGCAGCGCGTGCTGCAGCCGGATATCCAGCGTCAAAGCGATTGGCTTGCCTTCGGTCAGCAGGCCGTCGAAGCTTTGCTCGATACTGGCCAGGCCCTTGTTGTCGACGCCCGCGTAACCAACGAGATGCGAGGCCAGCGGCCCTTGCGGATAGACGCGGCGATCTTCATATTTGAACGCCAGTCCCGGCTCGCCGATTTCCAGCACCGCACGCTGTTCGCCCGGCATCAGGTTTCGGTGCAGCCGCGCAAAGCGCCCGCCATTCTGGAGCTTTTGCAGGATTTCCCCGTAATGCAGATCGGGGAAAACTTTCGCAAGAGCTTCGGCGGCTTTCACCTTGTCGGAGATCAAAAGCGGATCGGCGTAGAGCGACGCGGTTTTGACCGTTGTGGCCAGCAATTCGCCGTTGCGATCAAGAATGTCGGCACGCATAATGCCGGGAACGACCAGCAGCGTTTCAGTCATCCCGCCATTGTCAGCCAGCGCCGCCGGGCGCGCCTGGATCACCATCAGATCCACCGCCCGCGCGGCGAGGATCATATACGCCAGAACGAAAAACGCGCTCATCAGGACCAGACGTCCGCGCGCGAGATCGAGGGAGGAGCTTTTCTCCCCGATCAGCTTGACGGCGTGGCGGCGGGCCTGCTTCAGAAAAATCATTCAGCGCCCCCTTTTGAAACCTGCTGGAGGATGTCGTCGAGGGTTTTTTCTTTGGAAATCTGTTGGGAGGGTATTGAGGAGGCGGGAGGGAGAGGCTTGGAGGGAGGCGGAGAAACGTAGGAAACAGGCTGGGCCTGCATGGCGTTTTCCGGAAGGGGTTCGATTTTCGGCGGGATCTGCGTCCCGTCGGTTTTGATATGTTCGAGATCGGACGGCGCAAGCTTCAGGAATTGCCGCGCCAGCCGTTCAAGGCGCTCAGGGTTGTTGAGATACGCCCATTCTGTTTTCAGGATGCGGATGGAATCTTTTTCGCGGTCGACAGCGGCCTGCAGTTCGGACAGCTCGGCTTCAGTCTTCTGGACGTTCTGCGAGGTGTGCAACAGCAGCGCCCCGGCCAGCACCGCCATCAGGAAAGCAAAAACGGTGCGCAGGCGGATTTTCTTCATGCCGCCCCCGCTTCCGCTTCGGTGCGAATTGCGGCCCGCAGGCGAGCCGAACGCGCGCGCGGATTGACGTGGGCTTCGTCTTCCGTCGACTGCAGGGCTTTTTTGGAAACGAGGTCGAACAAGGCTTCTTCCGCGTGCTTTTGAACCAGCATGTGACGCGAAACGCCGGGCGCATTTCCGGATTTTCGGCGCAGAAAATCTTTCACCCGGGAATCTTCCAGAGAATGGAACGAGACGAAAATCACGCGGCCGCCGGGGTTGAGAATCTTTGCGGAGGCCTCCATGGCGCGCTCCAGCTCGCCCAACTCATCGTTCACGACAATGCGCAGCGCCTGGAATGTCCGGGTGGCCGGATCGATTTCGTCTTTCGAGCGCGGCACGACGGAGCGGACGATTGTTGCCAGATCGGCGGTGGTTTCAAATTTTTTCTCGCGGCAGCGCGTGATAATGGCGCTGGCGACGCGGCGGGAATGGCGTTCCTCGCCGTATTTAAAAATCAGGTCGGCGAGTTCTTTTTCCGGTGTGCTGTTGACGATATCGGCGGCGGTGCGGCCTTGCGATGTATCCATGCGCATATCCAGCGGCCCGTCGAAACGGAAGGAAAAACCGCGCTCGGCTTGATCCAATTGCATGGACGACACGCCCAGATCGAGAACGAAGCCGTCAACTTTTTCAAAGCCCGCGCTTTTGAGTAAATCTTCGACATCGCCGAAACAGCCATGGATGAAGACGAGGCGATCGCCGTATTTCGCCTTGAGCGTTTTCGCAGTTTCCATCGCGGAAGGGTCGCGGTCGATGGCGACGACGGTGCAATCAGCACTGTCGAGAATGCCGGAGGTGTAACCGCCTGCTCCAAACGTGCCGTCGACATAGATTTCATCAGCCGCCGGTTTCAGGTGGGCAAGAACTTCGCTTAACATCACGGGTACATGCTTTTTCATGGTGTGACCTCGCGCGGGATGGTGAGGTTTTGTGAACTGACTTTTTCACGCGCATCTTCGCGGCGCTTCTTGAATGTCTTCGGATTCCATATCTGGAATTTGCGGCCAAGACCGACGAACGCGGCGCTGCCATCCAGGCCCGCGAACTCCATGAGGTCGCCCGGCAAAATCACGCGGCCATCGCCATCGAACGGCAATTGCATGCTGTCACCGAATACGGTGGTGGCGAGGTCGTCCTGCGAGTCCGAGAATAAATCGAAATGGTCGAGGCGACGGCCAACTTCCTCCATGAAAGACCATGAAAAACCTTCAAGCGCCGGGTGGTGGTTCGAACGGAAGACAACAATGCCTTGGTAATTCTCAGAGGCCAAAGCGGCGCGGAACGGCGCGGGCACGGAAACCCGGCCCTTTTTGTCGATTTTGTTCACGTATGTTGAAAGGAACAGCGCCATAGACGTGCCCGAAACCCCTTAAAAACCCTGTTAATTCAATTGGATACGCAGTGTCGAAGCTTGTTTTTATGCCCGTTCCGGGAACCATGATGGATCGGCATGGATATTTATGGGATAGCATGGGCTTTCATGGAGCGTCAACAAACGCATTGTCGCTCTCAGCGACTTATCCCCCGTATCAATAAAAATGGGAACAAAATGAAGAAAGGCCGCCCGTTTACGCGAGCGGCCTTTCACAAGTAAATCAGACGATCTGTAAGCCGGGTTCTGTACCTCCGAAAAGGCGACGGCCATTCATCTGGGATGTTCATTGCTGAACACCTCGAGCGACCTACCCGGACTGCGGCGTGGAAACACGCTTGTACCCGCCAATTGCTTGAAGAATACGTGCAGTCCCTATTTGGTCTTGCTTCCAGTGAGGTTTACCGTGCCGTTTCTGTTACCAAAAACGCGGTGGGCTCTTACCCCACCCTTTCACCCTTACCTGTCGAAACAGGCGGTTTGCTTTCTGTTGCACTGTCTGTCGGCTTGCGCCGCCCGGGCGTTACCCGGCACCGTATTTCCATGAAGCCCGGACTTTCCTCCCCCCAAGGTTTTAACGCTTAGGGAGCGGCCATCCAATCTTCTGACTTGGCGGGACTATGGCCTAAATCACGAAAAAATTCAAATTTTTGTTGATTCCCCAGATCCCTGCTTTCGCGGGGACTACGCAAGAGCTAGGTTTTGACGGTATTTTTCAGCCGGACAAGGGCCTGAAGCCGCGCCGCGCTTAGAAGATCCATCTTTGCCGGGTCTTCGCCCTTTTTGAATTTCTCGGGGTAGAAATGGCGGTGAAAAGCCGTCAGCACCGATTCAAACGGCGCCTTGGGGTCATAGCCAAAGGCCGTGAGATTCTCCTGGAAAATCTTTTTATCGTTCAGAAGATTTTTTGCCGCCTCGAAATCCATTTCCCGCGACGTCGCCCAGAGGCCGACAAATTCCTCGGCCAGTTTTTCCCACGGAAACAATTCGCCGGGGTCTTCCTTGCGGCGCGGCGCAATGTCGGAGTGCCCCAGCACATGATAGGATTTTATTTTGTATTTCTGGATAAGGCCAAGGCACAGTTCGATGATGCCATCGATTTGCTTCTCTGGAAATTCCTTGTAGCCGAATTCATGGCCGGGATTGACGATCTCGATACCGATGGAATGGGAGTTCACGTCAACGATGTTTTCCCAATGCGACGCGCCCGCGTGCCAGGCGCGCTTGTCTTCGTCGACCAGCGACACCAGCCGCCCGTTTTCCTCGACGACGTAATGGGCGCTGACCTTGCTTGCGGGATCGCAAAGACGATCTATGGCGGCCTTGGTACTTTGCATGCCCGTATAATGCAGGATGATCATCGAGGGTTTGGCCCCGTGATGGCGGTCGTCGAAATTGGTGGAGCCGTGTTTCATTCTTCCGCAGGGTATCGCGGGTCCGGCGCGTATTCAATAAGCTATCAATTCCCGGGTCGATTTGCCCGAAATCAAACCTATGCTAGTGTGAAGCCATGCAAAAACTCATAAAAACCCTGTTGTTTGCCGCCTGCCTGATGGGCGCGGCGGCGGCCATGGCCGAACAAGGAAAGGATCTTATGGACAAGAAACCCGAAGGTTACCCCGTTGCGATTTTCGCCGGAGGCTGTTTCTGGTGCACCGAGAGCGAATACCGCTCGCAGGACGGCGTGCTGTTCACCCGCGTCGGCTATATCGGCGGTCACATGGACAATCCTAAATATGAAGACACGCATGACAGCAAAAGTGGCCATGCCGAGGCTGTCGAGGTCACGTATGATCCAAAAAAAACGTCGTACAAGCAACTCGTGGAATTTTTCATGCGCGAGACGCACGACCCGACGCAGTTAAATCGTCAGGGTCCGGATGTCGGCACGCAATACCGCTCGGCGATTTTTTATGCGAATGACGATGAAAAGAAAATCGCGCAAGAAGTTATTGACGAACTGACGGCGGAGAAGAAATACAAGGACCCGATCGTCACGACGCTGGAGCAAGCCGGAACATTCTGGGTCGGTGAAGATTATCACCAGCAATACTATGAGAAGTACGAAGTCAAAACCGGCCAACCACACATGAATGACTGGATCCGCCAGCAACGCCGCGAAGCTGGAAAAGCTAAATAATCAGGCGGCTTTCTTGATTTGCTTGACGGCATCGACACAGCGGTTGCAGAGGCCGCTATGTTCTTTGTTCTTGCCAACTTCTTCCAGAACCTTCCAGCAGCGCTCGCATTTGCAGCCGGAAGATTTTTCAACAGCAACAGACAATACATCACCGTTTTTCACGGTAAAATTGGACGTGATAGAAATTTCTGCAAGATCAATATCCTGCAAAATGGTTTGTGTTTCTTTATCCGCAGTCAAAATAACGGATGCTTCCAGCGAAGAGCCCAGCGTTTTATTGGCGCGGAGTGGTTCGATGGATTTCAGAACGGCGGAACGGACTTCGGTGATTTTTCCCCATTTCGCTTTCAGCGCATCGTTTTTCCAGTTTGCGGGAATTTCAGGGAATTCGCGCAGGTGGATGCTGTCGCTTTCAGTGAAGACGCCTTTCGGGCGGTGGCTCCACGCCTCTTCCGCTGTGAAGCAGAGAATGGGCGCGAACCATGTCGAGAGGCATTCGAAGATATGCGCGAGAACCGTGCGGGTAGCGCGGCGCTCGAAGGAATCCGGCGCGTCACAATACAAGCGGTCCTTGCGGATGTCGAAATAGAAGGCGGAAAGCTCGTTGTTGCAGAGATGGTGCAGACGGTTGGCAAGTTTGCCGTATTCATAGTTCTGGATGCAGGTGCGGATATATTCGTCCGTTTCAGCCAGCACGTGGAGCATATAGCGCTCCAGCTCCGGCATTTTAGCGTACTCTTTTTCAGAGATTTTTTTGGCAGGCGTGAAACCGTCCAACGCGCCCAGCAAAAAACGAAACGTGTTGCGGATGCGGCGGTAAAGATCGCCGCAGTTTTTCAGCGCGTCTTCGCCGATGCGGATGTCTTCGCCGTAATCCGACGTCATGACCCAAAGACGCAGGATGTCGGCACCGTACGTTTCCATGATCTTCGCCGGGTCAACCACGTTGCCAACGGATTTGGACATTTTGTAGCCCTTTTCATCCAGCACGAAACCGTGCGTGAGAACGGTTTTGTACGGCGCGACGCCGCGTGTGCCGCAGGATTCCAGCAATGACGAATGGAACCAGCCGCGGTGCTGGTCGGAGCCTTCCAGATATAAATCGGCGGGGCTGTGCAGTTCGGGACGGTCTTCGGCGACGAAAGCATGCGTGCAGCCGGATTCAAACCAGACATCGACAATGTCGAACACCTGGTCGTAATCCTCGGTGTCGTAATCGCCATTGAGGAAATCAGACGCCGGGCGCTTCCACCACGAGTCAGAACCTTCTTTTTCAAAAATATCCTGAATGGTTTTGAAAACATCTTCATCGAGCAGCGGCGTTCCGGTGACCTTGTGCACGAACAGCGCAATGGGCACGCCCCATGCGCGCTGGCGCGAGATGCACCAGTCGGGGCGGTTTTGAATCATCGCGGTGATGCGGTTTTCACCGGCGGCAGGCACCCAGCGGGTTTCCTTGATGGCTTTCAGGGCTTTCGTGCGTAAATCATTGGCTTCCATGCCGATGAACCATTGCGGCGTCGCGCGGAAAATCAAGGGCGCTTTGGAGCGCCAGCTGTGCGGATATTCGTGACGCATGGAACCTTTGGCCAGCAAATTCCCGGCTTCGTCGATTTCCTTGATGGCGGCGAAATTTCCGGCGCCCATTTCGCCCTTTTGCGTGTAGACCTCGAGACCCGCGAACAGCGGTACGTTCGCGCGGAATTTTCCGTCGTCGGCGATGTTGTCGGTGATTTCCAGTTTGTTCGCCAGACCGAGATTAAAGTCGTCTTCGCCGTGACCGGGCGCGATATGGACAAAGCCCGTACCGGCATCTTCGGTGACAAAATCGCCCTCGAGAACCGGAACCGGGAAATCATAGCCTTTGGCGCTCAGCGGGTGTTTCGTGATCGTGCCTTTGAAATCTGAGCCTTTGAACGCGGCAAGCTCTTTCCAGTCGGAAATTTTTGCGTCTTTCTTCACTTGCTCACTCAGAGCTCTTGAGAGAACGATTTTATCGCCGATTTTTGCTTTAGAACCTTCAGCGACCGCAGCGATTTCATAGAGCGCGTAATCCATCGCAGCGCCATACGCGATGGCGCGGTTGGACGGCAACGTCCACGGAGTTGTCGTCCAGATGACGAAGAACGCGCCCTCGAGTTCTTTTTTGCTGGTTTTTTCAACCGGAAACTTCACCCACACCGTGATGGATTTGTGTTCCTTGTATTCGACTTCGGCTTCGGCGAGCGCGGTTTTTTCGACGACGGACCAGAGCACGGGTTTTGCGCCTTTGTACAATCCGCCGTTCGACGCGAATTTGTGAATCTCGCGCACGATGGAGGCTTCGGCGTGGTGAGTCATGGTGAGATAAGGATTTTCGAAATCAGCCAGAACGCCGATGCGCTGGAAATCCTCGGTCTGGGCTTTCACCCATTTCATTGCGAAGTCGCGGCATTCCTGGCGGAATTTTAAAATATCAACATCGTCCTTGTCCTCGCCCTTCTCGCGGTAGGCTTCTTCAATTTTCCATTCGATGGGAAGGCCGTGGCAATCCCAGCCGGGAACCAGCGGCGCATCGTAACCCAGCATCTGCCATGAACGGTTGATGACATCCTTCAAAGTTTTGGTCATCGCGTGGCCGATATGGGCGCGGCCGTTGGCGTATGGCGGGCCCCAGTGCAGGACCCATTTTTTCTTGCCCTTGGATTGCTTGCGCAGGGTTTCGTACAGCTTCGCCTGCTGCCATTTTTTGACGATCTCGGGTTCTTTTTTCGACAATTCGCCGCGCATGGGGAATTCAGTCTTCGGCAGGAAAACGGTGTCGCGGTACTGGTCTTTTTTGTCTGTGGCGCTCATTATCCAAACCTTTTGGGATTTTTTATATTGTCATCCCGAGCTTGTCGAGGGATCTTCATAATCTATCGTGGGAAAGATCCTTCGGCTACGTGCTTCGCACTTCGCTCAGGATGACATCATTAGGAGAAACCCGGCCTCTAAATGAGGGCCGGGAACATAATTCGGGTAATGAAGCGGTGGTTCGTCATGCGGGCACTATAGGGGCAAGGCCGCTGAAAGGGCAAGGAAATCCGCAGAATTACATTTGATGGTCTTGGTGCTGGGCCTGCCAGTTTCTCAGTTTTTCATTCGGACGGTGCTGCTGTTGCTGCTGCCATTGATGGCCTACTTGCTGTTGCTCAGGAACCCTCGTAACAATAGTGACTGGGCGAGATTGCTGTTGTTGTTCAAATTGAACAAAAACGCGTGTTGCGGGACCACCTGGGGCAGTTAAAACGGCTAGCTCTCTGTCAGTTGCTGTAGTCATGGGATATACCCTCTTTCGTTTTGTATTTTCTGCGCTCTCTGGGAGCGCCGGGAAAATGACATAACGAATTAAGGACGTCAAACAATTAATGCATGCCTGAGAGGATCAAAACGACCGGAATATAGAACAGGGCGACTATGGTCATGACCAGAACCGTGGTCGCGGCTTTTTCCGGCGCAATGTCGAATTGTGCTGCAAATGCTGCAATATTCGCCGCTGGCGGGACCATGGAAACAACCAGTATGAGCATCAAAACCGGCTCCTCGAACATATGCAAAAATGTTCTATCTGCCATAATGAAACCGTACGCCAGGAGCGGCCACATGACGAATTTTCCGACAAAAACGAGGGTCATGAAACGTGGCGAGAAAACGAGGCGCTGAACGTTCGACAGGGCCGCGCCGATGATCATCATGCCGATAATCACATAGGCGCCTTTGAAATAGGCCCAGTAGGTTTTGAAAAGATCAGGCAACTGGACATCCAGAAGGTTCAGCAGCAGACCGGCGCTGATGGCATAGACGGCCGGGAATTTGAGAACTTTTATAATGCTGTCGCGCACCGTAAATTTACCGCGCGCGGCGATGTAATAACCGATGGTTCCCTCGTACAAGACAAACCCAAGCAGCATGAACATGTAAACGCCGACCCATTGCTGTTCGAACAACAACAAAACGAGAGGCAGACCGAAATAACCAGAATTGCCCATCGCCGTGCACATGGAGAGGAGGTTCGCGCGCGCGTCGCCGTAAACGCCGCGCCCCACTTTCAGCATCACAAAGCCGATAATGGCCTGGATGCTGTATGTCACGACGGGAAGCAATGCATAAGCGGGCTTGAGTTCCAGATCGGCGACAAAGCCGAACACCACCACCGGCATGCAGATATAAAGAACGAGATTGATGAGTGTCTGGCGGTCGATGCCGATATAACGCCCGGCGAAAAAACCGAGCGCGATAATCACGTAGAGGGGAATAAGATTGGCAACGAGGGAGAGAAAGATGGTCATGGGTTCTATACTGTCATTGCGAGCGAAGCGAAGCAATCCAGTCTGGATCGCCACGCCGCTTGCAGCGGCTCGCGATGACGGGCTTTATTTTTAACATTTCAAAATTTTTTTCACCTGCTCGCAGTCGGCTTTCATCTGCACCTTCAGTTCATCCACCGAATTGAATTTCGCCTCGCTGCGAAGCCGCTGCACAGGCCGTACGCGCAGGATTTTGCCGTAGATCTCGCGACTGAAATCAAAGATATAGCTTTCGACTTCCGCTTCGGGAATTTCAAACATCGGGCGAATGCCGATATTGACCGCCGCTGCGTGCCATTCATTTTCGCCGTCGATATTCACGCGCGCGGCATAAACGCCGTAAGCCGGGTGGATGGTGGCGCCGAGCGCGAAATTGGCGGTGGGAAATCCGAGTTCACAGCCACGCTGGTCGCCTTTGACGATTTCACCCCACGCTTCCCATTCCCAGCCGAGCATTTCATTGGCGGCAGCGATATCGCCCTGGCGCAATGCGCGGCGGATAAGGCTGGAGGAATAAACCTGACCGCCGTCATCTGAAACATCGCCGATGCTGGTGACGGGAATTCCTGCGGCCTTGATGTCTTTGGCTTCGCCCTTGCGCAATTGACCGAAGCGGAAATTATCGCCGACGATGACATGTGACACGCCAAGACCGTCCTTCAGGATTTTCTGGATGAAATCCTCGGCGCTTCTGCTGGCGAAATCCCAGTCGAATTTCAGCGCGTAGAGGATATCGACCCGTTCTTCCTGCAGGCGCCAGGCCTTGACGGCGGATGGTGTCAGGCGGCCGGGCGGCTCGTCCGGCCGGAACAATCTCTTGGGGTGCGGCTCGAATGTGAGGACCGCCAGCTTTTTCCCTGTCTTCTTGGCGATGGCAGCGGCTTCCTTCAAAAGGGCCCGGTGGCCCTTGTGCACGCCGTCGAAATTGCCAATGGCAACAACGGCATCGCGGGTGGAAGCGGGAAGGTCTTTATAGGCCTCTATAATTTTCATAAGACTCACCTGTGGGAAGCGGGACGATTCCGACTCCAATTTTGTATTACGGTGTGTAACCATGCCCCGTCAATGTTCGCATGAACGACGACCAAGATGCGTATTATCCTTAGGCTTAACAACTATCCCTCTAAAGGAGCTTCCTATGGTATCCAAAAAAGCACTGAACACTCTTCTGGTCAGCGCCGTGGCCCTCAGCGTTGCCGGCGCCGCCAGCAGCGCCAGCGCCCAGAACAGCACTGAAAAAGAAAAATGCTACGGCGTCGTCAAGGCCGGCAAGAATGACTGCGCCGCCGCGGGCGGTTCGCATTCCTGCGCGGCTGCGTCAACGATGGACGGTGCGGGCGATGAATGGGTCGCCCTGCCCAAAGGCGCCTGCGAGAAAATCGTCGGCGGTTCGCTGACGCCTTCAGGTGATGCACCCGCCGCAGCCCCGGCTGTCGAAGCGGCACCCGCTCCGGTTGAAGCAGCGCCTGCCCCCACTCCCGCTGAAGGCGCAGCTCATTAATCATGCTTCCGCACGTTTCACATCCTGAACGTGCTGAAGCCGCCTTCCCACCGGCAGGACTGCCGTCCGAGCCGGTGGGGATTGGCCTTCGCTACCCCTACTACAAAGAAGTTTTAGAAACGGATTTGAATCTCGGATGGCTCGAGGTTCACCCGGAGAATTATTTCGGCGGCGGCGCACACCGCCATTTCCTGACCGAGGCGCGTAAAAAACATCAATTGAGTTTGCATGCGGTGGGTTTGTCGCTTGGGTCATCCGAGGCGGTGAGCGAAATGCACCTGCAAAAATTCAAGGAACTGATCGATATCTTCCAGCCCTTCAATATTTCCGACCATGCGTCATGGAGCGCCAGCGGCAACGCACATTTGAACGATCTGATGCCCCTGCCCTATACGCAGGAAACGCTGGATGCGCTGTGCCGGAATATTTCGCTCGCGCAGGAATATTTCGGCAGGAAGATGCTGGTCGAAAATCCTTCGACCTATGTCGCATTCGTGCAGAACGAAATGACGGAATATCAATTCATGAATCGCGCGGCGGAAATGACGGGTTGCGGATTGCTGCTCGACATCAACAATATATATGTGCAAGCCCACAATCACGGTTACGACGCCTGGGAATATATCGACAATATTGATACGCGCCATGTCGGCGAGATGCATCTGGCCGGTCACAGCGAGGAACAAGCAGGCGAGCAGACAATTTTGATCGACACGCACAACAAACCCGTGCGCGGCGAAGTTTGGAATTTGTATGAACACGCCGTGCGCCGCTTTGGAGCCATTCCAACATTGATCGAATGGGATCAGGATTTTCCAACACTGGAAAAACTGGTTGCTGAAGCGGATAGGGCCAGAAAGATAATAAATAACATTAACGCGTCATTGCGAGGAGCAACGCGACGAAGCAATCCAGAAAGCCAAGAGATGGATTGCTTCGCTAACGCTCGCAATGACGACGAGGAACTTTTCCATGCGGCTGAGTGAGATTCAAATACGCTTCAAGGATATGATGCTTGGGGATACGTCGCCGGATGACGATTTCTCAGAAATTTTTGCAGTGAACGACATCGCGCTGCCTGATCGCATGAATATCTACCGCAACAACGTGATGGGAAATGTCGGCAACGCCCTGATGCAGAATTTCCCGCTACTCGAAAAACTGGTCGGGCGTGAATTTTTAACCGCGATGGCGCGCCGCTATATTCTCGCCCATCCGCCCACGACCGGGCATCTGACATTTTACGGATCAGATTTTGACGAATTCATAAAATCATACGAACCGGCACGGAATTTACCGTACCTGCCGGACATGGCCAAACTGGAAATCCTGGCCAATCTGGCCGAAAACGCCCGGGATGATTTTCCGCTAACCGCTTCCGATCTTTCAGAAATCCCTGAAGACAGGCTGAGAATGTTTCACGTGAAACCAAGGGATTCCGCGCATTTCATGACCTCCGCCTGGCCGCTGCTGAACATTCGGGAGTTGTGCCTGAAGCACGGGGAAAAGGTGGATATGCATTCCGGCGGCGTGTTCCTGATGGTTCACCGCCCGCTGCTGAAAACCGAGATCACCGAAATTTCCGAAAGCGAATATGCGTTTCTGAGCCGCCTGCACCAGCAACCGCTGGGCATCGCGGTTGCGGACACTTTGCAATTATACCCCGATTTTGATTTCCCAACGGTGCTGGGGCGTCATATAAATCTCCAGACCTTTTCAAAACCGGAAAACCAATAATTATGCGTCCTTTTCTTTTCCTGCTTTTCGCGCTTGCGATGATTGCTGCCGACCAGGCCAGCAAATGGTACGTGATGGAACATATCCTGCGCCCGCAGATCGAGGAAACGGCTGCGAAGCCCGATCTCATGCACTGGCTCCAGCAGGAGCCGCAGACTCTGGCACCGGTTGAAATGGCCATGCTGCCGAATTTCAACTTCGTCAGCGTGTGGAACAAGGGCATCAGTTTCGGCATGTTCAACCAGACATCCGACCATGGGCCGATGATTTTAATCGCCCTGTCGGGGGTCATATCGGTTGTCTTCCTGATCTGGCTTTTCCGGACTTATGACAGGTTGCAGTCCCTCGGGATCGCCATGGTCATCGGCGGGGCGCTGGGCAATGTTGTAGACAGGCTGCGGTTTGGCGCGGTTTTTGATTTCCTCGATTTTCATGCATTTGACTATCACTGGCCGGCCTTTAATATAGCCGATAGCGGCATTGTCCTGGGTGTGGCCGTCCTGATCGTGCATTCGTTCCTTTTTGAGAAAAAATATTAAAGGTTGTTTCTATGAAAATGAAAATCGCTTCTCTTCTCCTGATGGCAACCGTGGCGCTGGCCGGGTGTTCTTCGGCAAAAGAAAAAATCGGCCTGACGAAAAAATCGCCGGATGAATTTTCCGTAGTCAAACGCGCGCCGCTGTCGATGCCGCCAGATTATGGCCTGCGCCCACCGGCGCCCGGAGCGCCCCGCCCGCAGGAACAAAGCCCGCAGGAAGAAGCGCGGCAGACTGTTTTTGGATCGGGCGGTGAAGAAGCCGTTTACGAGGAACAGGTCACCGGAACAGATTCAGCCTTCCTGAACAAGGCCGGCGCGGCAAAATCCGATCCTTCCATCCGCCAGAAGGTCGATGCTGAAACCACCATCCTTGATAAAAAAGAACGACCGGTCGTCAAACGCTTACTGGGCATGGACGGCAAGGAGCATGCCTCGGCCACCGTGGTGGATGCCAAGGAAGAAGCCGCACGCCTAAAAAACAACAAGGATCAGGGCAAACCCGTTACCGATGGTGAAACTCCTTCGCTGGAGCAGTAATTGCAAAATATTACCCGCACAAAAGGATTTTTGGTCGCGTGCCTCATGGCCGCGCTGCTGCTCGCGGGCGGAATCGCCTTTGCACAGGCACAGAAAAAAGAGGCCCTGCCATCAGAAATAAAAACTGAAGAGCCCGCGCCGCGCGAAAAAATATTCAACGCCGAGGCATTTACACTGGCGAACGGGCTGGAGATTGTCGTCATCCCCAATCACCGCGCACCCGTTGTGACGCACATGGTGTGGTACAGGGTCGGCGCGGCAGAGGAGATGCCAGGCAAGTCTGGCGCGGCGCATTTTCTCGAGCACCTGATGTTCAAGGGCACAAAGGAAATCCCCCCCGGCGAGTTTTCCAAGAGAATCCGCGCTTTGGGCGGCACCGATAACGCCTTCACCGGGCATGATTACACCGCCTATCACCAGTCGCTTTCCGTCGATTACCTTGAGAAGGCCATGAAGATGGAGGCCGACCGCATGCGCGGGTTGGCTCTGTCGCCGGAAGATATCGCTTCGGAAAACAAGGTGATTTTGGAAGAGCGCCGTCAGCGCACCGACAATGACCCGGGTTCGCGGCTGGCGGAACAGATGGGAACGCTTTTATTTATCAATCACCCCTATTCCAAGCCCGTCATCGGCTGGGCTCACGAGATGGCAACGCTGACATGGGAGGATATGAAACCGTTTTACGACCGCTGGTATGTTCCCGACAACGCGATTTTGATTGTCGCGGGCGATGTAACCGGCAAACAGGTTTACGAACTGGCAAAGAAAATTTATGGGCCGATCCCTAAATCGGGCAAGGTGCCGCTGCGCCAGCGGACATCATCGCCGCCGCTGAAGGGCAAGCCGGATGTGACGCTGACCGATCCAAACACCCGTGAACCTACCGTACAGACCGGCTACCGCGCGCCCAGCCTGCACCAAAACAAGAAAGAGGCGCTGGCACTGGAAGTTCTTGATGAAATCATGGGCGGCGGACCGTCATCGCGGCTTTATAAATCGCTGGTGATCGGCCAGAAGATTGCGACCAGCGCGGGCCTGTCGTACCAGTCTTCGGCATGGGATGACGCGGTGACGTGGGTATATGCCAGGCCCGCGCCGGGACAAGAGTTGAAGACGGTTAAGAAGGCGCTGGATGATGAATTACGCCTTCTCATTCAAAAAGGCATCACGAAGGCGGAGTTGAAAGACGCGCTGACGCGCATGACGAACGCGGCGATTTACGCGCGCGACAGCCTGAGCGGCCCGGCCATGGCGTTCGGCTTTGCGCTGACGACCGGATCGAATGTCAACGATGTCGAATATTGGATATATGATATCGCAGAGGTGACGGCGCAGGAGGTACTGGACGTCGCCAAAAAATACCTGGACCCGGATGCCGCGCCTGAACATGCGCCGGTCACGGGCTACCTGGTGCCGGAAATCCAACCCCCACCCGATGAAGCGGTGCAACCATGAGAAATTTCTTCGCGGCTTTCCTGATTTGCATTTTTATCGCCCCGGCATCACAGGCGGCGGAAAAGGTTCTCGACATCCAGGAAGTCACCAGCCCCGGCGGCATCACGGCCTGGCTGGTGGAAGATCACAGCGTGCCGGTTATCGCCATGAATTTTGGGTTCAACGGGGCTGGCGCAGCTTTTGATCCGCCCGACAAGCAGGGTGTGGCGCAGATGCTGTCCAACACGATGGACGAAGGCGCCGACGATATCAAATCGGAAGAGTTTCAGAAGGAATTGCGCGATCTTTCGATTGCCTTGAGTTTCAGCTCCAGCCGCGACAATTTCTCAGGGGCGGTGAAAACCCTGACGCGCAACAAGGCGCGCGCGTTTGAGCTGACGGCGCTGGCGCTGACCAAGCCGCGCTTTGACGACGATGCCGTGACGCGCATGAGAGAAGCGAACAAAAGCCGCCTGCGTTCATCGATCAGCGACCCGGAATGGATTGCGGCGCGGATTTTGAACGACACAGCCTTCCACGGCCATCCCTATGCCATGAACAGCGGCGGAACGCTGTCGGGCCTTGATAAAGTCGGCCCGGCCGAACTGCGGGCGTTTCACAAAACCTATATCGGGAAAAATAATCTTTCCGTCGCCGTGGCCGGGGACATGACGAAAGAAGAACTGGCGGCAACGCTGGATGCCGTGTTTGGTGCCCTGCCCGTGGTGACGATCCCCGCCACCATCCCGGATGTTTCCGTCCAGAACCAGGGTAAAATCACGGTTTTCACGCAGGACATCCCGCAAACCATCATCGAAATGATCCAGCCCGGCATCGACCGCAAGGACCCGGATTTCCAGATCGCGCAGGTTATGAATTTCATTCTCGGCTCTTCCGGCTTCGGCTCACGCCTGACGGAGGAACTCCGCGAGAAGCGTGGCCTCACTTACGGGATATTCAGTTATTATGTCGACATGCTGCATTTCGACGGGCTGCAGGTTTCAACATCAACGGAAAACAAGAGCGCTACGGAAGTTTTAGCGCTGATTAAAACGGAATGGGACAGGATGAAAGCCGCGCCCGTGACCGAACAGGAACTGAAGGACGCCAAGGCGTACCTGATCGGATCGCTGCCGCTTTCCCTGTCATCGACGGATCAAATCGCCAGCCTGGTGCTGTCGCTGCGAATGGACGGCATGCCGATCGATTACCTAGAGAAGCGCGAAGACGCCATCCGCAAAACAACAGCCGATGACATTCAGCGCCTGGCCAAAGAATTGCTGGATACCGCAAAAATGGCCATTGTTCTGACCGGAAATCCCGGCGATATTCCCGGCGCGGTGCTGGTGAAAGACATCCCCAATGCCCAGTAATTCGGCCTCATGGAAAGCCCTGCAGGCCCACGCGAAAACCATGCAGGGCGTTCATATGCGCGAGCTGTTCGCCGGAGACACAACGCGCTTCCAGAAATTTCACCAGAAAAGTGACGGGGTGGTGTTCGATTATTCGCGGCATATTGCCACGGACGAGACATTGAAGCTGCTGATGGATCTGGCGCGCGCGGCGAACATTGAGGACTGGCGCGGGAAAATGTTCGGCGGCGGGAAGATCAACACAACGGAAAACCGCTCCGCGCTTCACACAGCCCTGCGCGGCAGCGCGAAAGTGACAATCGATGGCGAAGATGTCGATGCGTTCGTCAACAAGACGCTGGCGCAGGTTCAGGCCGTGAGCGAGAAAATAAACAAGGACAAATCGATCACGGATATCGTCAGCATCGGCATCGGCGGATCGGACCTGGGATCGCGGATCGTCTATGAAACGCTGCAGGATTTCCGCAAAGGCCCGCGCGCGCATTTTGTTTCGAATGTCGACGGGGCAAGAATTTCCACGGTTCTGAAGGATTTGAAACCCGAAAATACCGTTTTTGTCATCGTTTCAAAAACTTTTTCGACGATGGAAACCATTACCAACGCCACAACGGCCAAGGAATGGGCCAAAGGCACCAAGAATTTTTACGCCGTGACGATGAACGAGGATGCCGCGAAATCCTTTGGCATTGCGGTGGACAATATCCTGCCGATGCGGGCATGGATCGGCGGGCGGATGAGTTTATGGTCGGCGGCTGGGCTGCCGGTGGCGATTGCGACAGGCTTTGAAAATTTCAAACAATTGCTTGAGGGCGCGAAAGCCGCCGATGATCATTTCAAGACAGCACCGCTGGAAAAAAACATTCCCGTCCTGATGGGGATGCTGGGCGTGTGGTACAGGAACTTCATGGATTTTCGCGTGCATGCCGTTTTGCCCTATGCCCACGCGCTACGGAAATTTCCCTCTTACGTGCAACAACTGGATATGGAATCCAACGGTAAATCGGTGGATAAGGACAGCAAGGCGGTCAATTACAAAACCGGGCCCGTGGTGTTCGGCGAGACGGGCACGAACGCCCAGCACGCTTTCATGCAGATGCTGCACCATGGCACGGACATCATCCCGGCGGATTTCATCGTCATCAAAAAAGCAGGCCACAAGCTGGCGGAGCATCACCGCAAGCTGAACGCCAATGCCCTCGCCCAGGCGCAGGCCCTGATGCAGGGCGCGCCGGACCCGAAAAACCCGACGCGATCCTTCGATGGCAACCGCCCCAGTTCAACCCTTGTCCTGACCAAACTCGACCCCTGGCACCTCGGGATGCTGCTGGCTTTGTATGAGCACAAAATTTTTGTGCAGGGCATAATCTGGAATATCAACAGTTTTGACCAATGGGGCGTGGAACTGGGAAAAACACTTGCGACCAGCCTCTTAGCCCCCGGGGCCGCGACTTTCGCCGACCAGACAACCAACGCCCTTATGCAAATTCTGAGCGAATAACTCCTTAATATTGATTCTATTTTAACCGTTCCTGCCGTAAAATTTTGTGAAGCGGGGGGCAGAATGTCCCCGGCACGCGAAGGACCGCGAAAGCGCATGAGAGACCATATACCCGACCCTACGGAATTGGTGTCCGTCAGCCAGGCAACCCTGGATGACGCGATCAGGAAGCATGCGATGTTCCTGCGCGGCGAAACGGGCGGCGCGCGCTGCGTATTCCAGTACCGCAACCTGTCTAATCTGCATTTCCGCTCAGAAGATTTTTCACAGGCCGATTTTGCCGCCTGCCTGATTGTGAACGCCAATCTTTCGAACGGGAAATTTGCAGGCGCGAATTTCTTCGGCTGCGACATGCGAAACTCCGATTTCTCCGACGCCAACCTTACCCGCGCTGACCTGCGCGGCGCTTATCTTGCCGGTGCTAACCTGACGCGCGCCATCCTCAAGGGCGCCGACCTGCGCGAAGGCAAGATTATGAAGCGCGATGAAAAAGGCATCCTGATGGATCGCAAGCGTTCAGGCGGAGTCGGCGCGAAGACCGTTTTCACCGGAGCGAAGCTGACGGAAACAAATATGACGGGCGTGCAGGCGATTTCCGCCGATTTCACCGATGCCGATCTTTCGGGCGTGACGATGAAGGATGCGAATATGACCGGCGTGAGCTTTGAGGGCGCAAATCTGGCGGACACGGACATGACAGGAACGGATTTGACCTCGGCCAACATGCGCTCGTCGATCATCGCCGGAACGATCATGGACAACACGGAAAAACTAGGGCTGGACACCAGCGGCGCGGTCACCGAGCGCGAGATGGGCAGCAAGCTGGAGAACCTTGGAAAAACGCTTTCGGAGCTTTTAGAACAGCATACATTGTGGGTTTCGACGGTCGGACGGCGCGGACGGCAGCTGGATTTAAGCGGCTATGATCTGCGCGACGTGATGGATTTACGGACTTTTCCGCTGACGGCCATTCACGCGGTGGGCGCAAACTTCCTGAACCAGGATCTGCGCCATGCGGAATTGCAGAGCGCGACGTTCGACCGCAGCGATTTCCGCGACTGCAACATGGTGAAAGCCGACCTGCGCGGCTCGAGCCTGAAATACGCGCAGATGTCGCGGGCGAATTTGTCGGGTGCGATGATGTGTCCACTGCAGTTCAGCAACCCGGATGGATCTAAACGTCTTCAGCGCGCGGATTTCAGCGGCGCGAGTTTCCGTTACACAAATTTTACGGGTGCGGATTTGCGCGACAGTATCCTGGCGGGCGTTGATATGGCACACGCGGTTTTGCGCAATTGCGACCTGCGCCGGGCGGACCTGACCGGGGCTATCCTGAAAGGCGCCATTCTCGAAAATGCCAAGCTGGACGATGCGATTATTGATTTTACCGCGCTTTAAACAGTTATCCACTATTCCATTTTCAATAAAACTACTCCCTGCTGACTTTTACGGCTGTTTTCCGTTAAAGTTATGGCCATGCGTATCCGTTATCTGCCTGAAACCCTGATCAACCAGATTGCTGCCGGGGAAGTGATCGAACGTCCTGCTGCTGCCGTGAAAGAGCTGGTGGAGAACGCGATCGATGCCGGGGCGACAAAAATCGAAATCGATATCCGCGAAGGCGGCAAGAGCCTGATTGTTGTCAGCGATGATGGCGGCGGGATGAGCCGCGAGGAACTGGTGGCTGCCCTTGACCGTCACGCGACGTCGAAATTGCCGGATGACGATTTGCTGAATATCAAACATATGGGTTTTCGCGGCGAGGCTTTGCCCTCGATTGCGTCCGTCTCGCGTGTGAAGATTTCAACACAGCAGGATAAAGCGGGATGGGAAATTACAGCCGAAGGCGGCAAGAAAAACGCGCCAGCGCCAAGCGCGCATCCGAACGGCACAAAAATCGAAGTGCGCGAGCTTTTTTACGCGACGCCGGCGCGGCTGAAATTCCTGAAATCCGAGCGCGCAGAATATCTGGCGGTGAAAGACACGATTACACGTCTGGCGATGGCCTCGCCCGCGATTGGCTTTCGCTTCACCAGCGACGAGAAGGAATCGCTGAACTTCCCGACCGGGCAAACATCAAATGAAAGACTGGCGGCCATATTGGGGCGCGAGTTTGGCGGCAATGCCCTGGCGATTAACGCCGAGCGCGAAGGCGTGAAACTGACGGGTCTCGCAGGTTTGCCGACACTCCACCGCGCCACATCGCAATATCAATATTTGTTTGTGAATGGCCGCCCTGTGCGCGATAAATTGCTTCACGGATGCGTGCGTGCGGCTTACGCCGATGTCATGGCGCGCGACCGGCATGCGATATTGGCGCTGTTTCTGGATCTTTCTTCGTCTGACGTCGATGTGAATGTTCACCCGGCAAAAGCCGAAGTGCGCTTCCGCGATTCAGGCACGGTGCGAGGGTTGATCATCAGTGCCCTGAAACATGCCCTGCATGAGGGCGGTTTCCGTTCTTCGTCAGGCGTATCGATGCAGGCGCTCGGAAAAATGCGTGCGGCGAATTACTCAAATTACACAGGGCCCGGCCTGCCGATGTCGCGCGGACCGGCGGCAGTGCCCTCCTCTTATGCCTACGGAAATCTCGCGGAATCCGCTGCTTTTGCCTATGAACCGCAAATGGATATCGCCCCGTCGGCACGGGCGGAAATTGTGCCGGATACGACCACCGAGAATTACCCGCTGGGCGCGGCGCGCGCGCAGATTCATGAAAATTACATTATCGCCCAGAGCAAAACGGGGCTGGTGATTGTCGATCAGCATGCCGCGCATGAACGGCTGGTATATGAACGGTTCAAGGAACAGATGGAATCTGGCGGGATTCAGCGGCAGGGATTATTGTCGCCGGAAATCGCCGAGATGGACGAAGGACAAAGCACTGCGCTTCTCTCCCGCAAGGAAGAATTTCTGAAAGCGGGCCTTGAAATCGAGCCGTTCGGAAACGGCGCGGTGGCGGTGCAGGCCATTCCCGCCATTCTTTCCGGGCGAGCGGACATTCCACAGCTCCTGCGCGACCTGGCCGATGAAATTTCCGAAAATGACAATGCGGACGGCCTTGAACACCGCATCAACGCGATATTGTCGACGATGGCGTGCCATGGATCGGTTCGCTCAGGGCGGCGGATGAACGCAGACGAGATGAACGCCATCCTGCGCCAGATGGAGAAAACGCCGCTGTCCGGGCAATGCAATCACGGGCGACCGACTTATATCGAGCTGAGCTTGAAAGACATCGAAAAACTTTTCGGGCGGCGGTAGATGGAAATTGTAAACGATCCTTATCAGAAAAAAATCATCAGGATTTACGGCCTGTTCGGGCTTTCCCTGCTGCTCTCCCTTGTTCCCAATATCCCGGCGGCGTGCGTTTCGGCGGCGCTTGGCCTTGGCGTGCTGGTGATCGCTTATGTGCTGCGCACGGGAGCGGAAGAGAACAGCCTGCTGGAAAACCACATGACGTTCATTATCCGCACGATCTGGATCGGCAGCTTCTTCGCCATGCTGGCCATGTTCGCGGCAAGTTTTTACCTTTTGAAAACGATCGATAACACACCGCTCAACCCGTGCATTGAAAAATTCCTTGCGATGGGCGCGGTGCTGGACATGTCGAACCCGGAGAGCCTGATGGGTATTTTCAGCAATTGCTGGGCCGCGTACTGGTCGGCCAACATGAAAGCATTCATCGGCGGCGGCGTTATTGCCGCGGGGCCGGTGCTGTTTTATTTTATTGTGCGTTATGCACGGGGCCTGAGCCGCGCCATACGCGGTTATCGTGTTTCCAACCCAAGAACGTGGTTTTAAATCAATGACAAAATTCAACAAGAGTGCGTTTTCTTTTTATGCCGGCGTTTTTACCATTTCGGGCATGGTCATGGCGATGCAGATCCTGCAATCGCGAATTTTCTCGGTGACGACCTGGTATCACTTATCGTTTCTCGTGATCAGCGTCGCGATGTTCGGCATGACGCTGGGCGCGCTGCATGTTTACAATGGCAACGAACAGGAACAGCGCAAGAATTTTGCTGCGCTGTCGCAAAAAGCGGCGTTTTTCTGCGGGATTTCCTTGTTTATCTCGCTTCTGGTCCAGCTTTATTTCCCCATCGTTTACGCCGACTTCCTGAAAACGTCCCTGGCACTGCCTTTTGTAACTATTCCGATCGGTGCGCCTTATTATTTTGCCGGGATCATCATCACGCTGTGCCTGACCCGCGCACCGTACCCGACGGGCAAGACCTACGGGATTGACCTTCTGGGGGCCGGGCTAGGCTGCATTGCGGCCCTCGCCCTCATGGAAACGATCGATACGCCATCGGCAGTGATATTCCTGTGTGGCGTTGCGGGAATGGGAAGCCTTTTATTTTCGATCTCTGACGAAAATTCTTATAATTTTCCACCGATAAAAAAA
>Ga0247727_10003241_pt1 | contig 36220 bp, 28 predicted proteins | sample WisWelCaveWW1625_FD_202498 | JGI IMG/M metagenome (GOLD analysis project Ga0247727, IMG submission 202498) | Biofilm microbial communities from Wishing Well Cave, Virginia, United States - WW16-25 | ecosystem: Environmental > Aquatic > Deep subsurface > Groundwater > Cave microbial mat | place...
GTGAGCGTGCGGCCAGAGCGCAAGGTGCGGCGACGGGCGTTCTCGCCTTCGCGCTCCTATCATTACCAACGCCGCGTGCGGAAATTCGTGTTCTAATCATGAAATCCTTATTTCAACGGCAATGGGGACGGGGTGAGGGGCTTTTCGGAAATTAATTTCGGCAAACAGTATGAACATCCATCGCTGATCGGTTCAGCGGCCCGTCTCCGGCGCGGGCCAGCCCAGATGCTTGTGGAGGAACTCGAACGTGCCGACACCGTTGATCGTGTGCGGGCCGTTGAAAAACTCGATCGCCGTCCGGTCGCCGATCCCCAGCCGGTCGTAGAGCCGCCGCACCTTGGCGTACTCGTAAGCGACCCATTCGTCCACACCCACGCCGTCATCGTGACCGCGCTCGACCATGAACGGGCGCGGGGCGATCAGCGCGGCCATCTCCGCATAGTTGAACGTGCTTCCCAGATTCCACTCCGGCATTTCGTATTCGCCGGTGAACATGTAGCTCGCGGGGAAGTCGAGCGACACGTTCTTGCGCACCCATTCGTTGAAGTCGGCCGAACAGATGGACAGCGCATAACCTTCGAGCAACGCCGGCACGCGCATGGCCGTTTTCCCGCCGTAGGACAAGCCGTAAAAGCCGATCCGCTTCGCGTCCACGAACGGCATTTCGCCCAGCCACTCCAGGATGCGGCCATGCTGGGCGGTGATGATCGAGAAGAGCGATGCACCGAGCGGATTGGCCTTGCGCTGAAGCTGGCGGAACTGGTCGCCGCCGCGATAGGGATTGTGCGGCGCGAAAACCACGAAGCCCCTTTCGGCCAGCCGCGCCGCGAACGACTTGTAGTAGCGGAACGCCTGGCTGGCGGGGTCCGGATCCACCGTGTCCGCGGGTACGCTTTCCAATCCGTGCTGGCACACCACGGCGGGGCGCCGTTCGCCGGCCTTGAGATCTTTCGGTACCAGCAAGTAGCCCCACGCATACACTTCCGGGAAGACGTCCAGCACGACTTCGTAGCCAGACCATTTCGGATGGTCTTGAAACTTCCGGGTGCGCGGTCGCTTGGGAATCGGGTCGGCATTCGGACGCCCGATCACTTCGTCGCGCAAAACGTTGCGATACGCCTGGCACTCCCGGTGAAACTCCTCCGGCGAACCGGTCTTCAGGTGTTTCCAAAAAAACTCCACCCGCTCGCGTTCGGATCGTTGAAAAATCCTCTGCGTATGCTCCTCAAGTTGCTTGATCTGTCGCGCCTGCCAGCCGGGAAAGTCGAACGCGGTGCGGAGGTCAGTCGGCGGTTGGGCGCGGGGCGGCATGCGGTCGCGCGGTGTTTGCATCCCTTCGAGGAAAGCCAGCAACGCGCGATCCGATCCCAGCCCAGTCGTCAAGCCCTCGGGACCGGTGATAAGTTTGAGATTCGCGAAGGGCTTGCCGCCAGCGCGCAACAACGCTTGCGCCCGCTCGAATTCCGACGCGACCGAAACGTAATCCGGCGCGCCCAGCCTTCCAGGCGCGGCGCCAGCGCGGCCCTCGCGCGGCTTGGGCGGGCCGTCCACGTTTGGCGGCGGACTGTGTTCGACCACCAGCGTTCTCGGCGCGATGAGGCTGGCGATTTCCGCGTCGCCGAACTCGCGCAAGAGTCCAAACAGGTTGCGATAGATTGGTTCCTCCCAGATCCGCTGGCGCGCGTCGAAGTAACCGCTCACCAACGCCGCGTCAATGCGCTGATCCAGGGCGGCCGAGTAGAGCGCGATCAAGCCGCCCTCGGCAAAACCCGCGACGCCCACCTTCAGCCTCCGCTGTTCCGGTTTCGGCGGGCGCGCCTCGAAGAAATCCACCGCCGCCAGAACTTTCTGAACCTCGTAGCCGATGATGTGCCGGCCCAGTTCGTACGCCTGGCGATAAATCCATTCCCGGTGCGGCTGGTTGGTGAAGCGACGAATCTCCGCGTTGCCCGAAAAGCGGTCCTGCCGGTCAATCAGCACCGGCACGAGGACCTCGCACCCGCTTTCGGCCAGCCGCCGCGCGAACTGGTGCTCCGGCGGCATGCCGGGCGCCAAGCCCGCCAACATTTCCGGAGTTTGATCCGCGTCTGGCAGCGCGATGGCGCGGGCGGCGACCTCGCCTCTGGGCCGCAACCAGAGACCCTCGCCGAAAACGCCGTCGAACACCGGCCAGCGCACGGCATCCACGGTGAAGAATTCCGTTTCGGCCACCCTCGCCGGTTCGGCGGTGTTGTTGATCAGTTCCAATGCGGTCACCGGCAACCGCAAGTCCACGGCGCCGATGATCTTCCGCAACCGCTCGCGATTAGGCTCGACCGATTTTGCGTAAGCGCCCGGCGACGAAAAATCGCGCTGCCAGAATCTGCGCCGCTCAGGAACCGAACGCTCGAGTGCTTGCAGCAAAAACCGGTCAATGCCCGCGACCATCTGCGCGGACAGGTCGCCTTGCATCGTGAGCGGCTGGGTGTCCGGCAGCGTGTCTTGCGCCGCGCACGTAATCGCGAACCGCGCTGCGAGGCAGAGCCCCGCAACCAAACTGGGCGGGCAGAGCTTCTTGGAGAAATGCAGTCCCGGCGGGCGGTTTCGGTTTGCGCATCTGGCATTCAAGGGCATTGCTGTGTTCTAACGGCCCGGCATTGCGGGAGTCAATCCGCCAATGCGTCGGGACGCCACCGAGGTAGTGGGGCAGCCGTCCCGGCTGTCATAGTCCCTGCGACCGTCCCGGTCGCCGGATGAGTCGTCAGGCGGGACACCCGCCGGACAACCACAGTCGGGAGGCCCGCGCCACTACGGTGGCAGCGCCGAGGGCGTGTTGCCCAAACCACTGAACCGCAAACGGAGCGCGAACGGTCCCCGTTCGCAGCGCGTTCGAGGGCGAAAACTGGCCGAAATATTGCACCCCCGTCCGCGTTCGGGGCCGCTGCGACCGGGGACCGGTCGCGCTCCGGCATTTGGGCAACACGCCCCCGAGATGCGTCCCGCCAGATATTCGTCTTGAACGCCGGGTTGCGCGATGGCGATCGAAGCAATAGTGTCCTGCTCATGCGCCACAGAATTCACGTCCTTCCGAAACTCCTGTCCTGGCTTTGCATGGTATCGCTTTGCCTCGCGGTCGGTCACGCCGCACCGTCCAACACCACTCCTGCCTCGCCGCCGCGACAGTCGGAGAAGATCGGACGGCCTGTGCGCGTTGTGAGCCTCGGTTTCAACGGCAAGAGCGTGGCGGAGATCGCCGCCGTGGTGGACCGCGAGGGGGCGAAGGGATTGGATCTGATCATTCTGCCGGAAACCTGGCGCGGTCAGACCGACAACCCGGAAACCCTTGAAGGGCCGATCGTCACCACCATGGCGGCGCTGGCGAAGAAGCACGCCACCTACCTTGTCTGCCCGATTGATCGCCGTGACGGCAAGCGTCGCTTGAACACTGCGGTGCTCATTGATCGCGTGGGAAGAATCGCCGGCCTCTATGACAAGGTTTATCCCTACTGGAGCGAGTACGATCTGAAGCCGCCCGTCGAGCCGGGCCGCGAGGCGAAGGTTTTTCAGACGGACTTTGGCAAAGTGGGGTTGGCGATTTGTTTCGATGTCAATTTCCCGGAAGTCTGGCAACGGCTGGCGGATCAAGGCGCGGAATTGGTCGTCTGGCCGAGCGCCTATTCGGCGGGCACTTCCCTCCAGGCCCATGCGCTGAATCACCATTTCTACATCGTGACGTCCACCCTGACGCGCGATTGCATCGTGTATGACATCACCGGCGAGGAGCTTCTTTACGAGAAAAGCGACGACCTCAATGTCAGCCGCATCACGCTCGACCTGGACCGCGGGGTTTATCACCAGAATTTCAACATCGAGAAACGCGACAAGCTGCTGAAGGAACACGGCGAGTCGGTGAAACAAGGCAAATGGCTGGATCGCGAGCAATGGTTCGTGCTGCAAGCGACCGCGCCCGGCGTAAGCGCGCGCGCGTTGGCGAAGCAATACGGGCTGGAAGAACTGCGCGACTATCTCAGCCGGAGCTGGCGCGCGATTGATCAAAGGCGCGGTGGCGGGCTGGTGAACGCAAACCCCGGGGGCGTGGCAGACAGGTGAGGTTTGTCCCCCACGTGCGCTTCCCAATCCCGAACCTGCAACTGAGGCGGAAGGGGGTTCGTCCCGCAGTGGTTTCAGGGCCAAACGAGGTTGCACGAGCCAGGCAAACTTCCCTCTCCCCTTCGGAAGGGGAGAGGCACAGGGTGAGGGGTGGGCTTCGTTACCGTGCTGGCACCGCCTGCTTTTTCGAGTCAAAGGCATCCGTTTCGAAATTCCGGTGGCTCTTGGTTTTCTGCCTGCCTCTCCTTTTGACACGGGAATCAATCGCGCAACCCCCCTTCCCGAAACCCGAGGAATGGCCCGCCTACCGCCGCGATGGCTCGCTCCAAGCCCATTCACCGGCCCGTGGAACCATCGTCGCCCCGCGGATCGTCTGGCGACAATTCGTCGGCGTGTTGGAAAGCCTGATCGTGATTTTACCTTCGGACGGCGGGAGCCGGATCGCTTTGCCGTTGGATGAATCGAAGGCGTCACCTGGTTCGCCAAGTGTGGCGGTGCAGGACTTCATTCCGCAAAGTGATTGCGTTCCAGACGAGCAGCCTTCCGCCACCGTCACCTTTGCCGATGTTCTGCCCGACGAGCCGGGCCGGGAAAAGATTGAGTTCGAAAGTGGCTTCGCCAAACCCACCGTCAACGGTCAATGGCAGAAGTGCGTCGGCCGTTGCTTCGCGCGGCGCGAGGGCAAGTGGGTGCAGGTCTGGGAGACGCAGCCGATTGACATGATCTTCCAACCGTTGCCGCTCGTCGGCGATTTCGACGCTGACGGCAAACCGGAGATCGCCATCCTCCCGATGCAGGAACTGCTGCTGCTCGATGCGCGCACCGGCGCGATCAAGGATCGCTGCCGGTTCACCGACACGCGCAGCTACGGATTTTTTGGCGCGTACGATTTCGATCGCGACGGGCGGATCGAATTCCTGGTGCAGGGCGATTTCTCGAAACACGTGGATGTGCTCGGCTTTCGCGACGGCAAGCTCAGTGTTTTGTGGCAGCGCAAAGTCGAAGAGGACATCTCGAACCCGCAGAAAATTCTCCGCGTCGGCCCGAATCCGGTGGCGGATGTGGACGGCGACGGCCTGCCCGAGGTGCTCACCACGGTTTTCAACGAACGCGGCGATCAGCGCTGGTGGTTAACCATGCATGACGCGCTGACCGGTCGCGAGAAAGCAAAGCTGCCAGACGAGTATCTCGTTGCCGCGCTGGACCTCAGGGGCGCAGGAACATGCCAACTGCTCACGCTGCGCACGATAGGAGCAGGCGTACCGGAATTCGGCACGATCCGGGTCCGTTCGTTCACCAACAACCGCCTCACCACGGTGTGGGAAAGGAACAATGCTGCGTGGGCGACTTGGGAACCGCCGCTGCCCCCAAACGTCCAAAGCACGGCAACCTTCGGGCGCACCACGGTGATGAATCGTCGCGGGCCCCAGGGCACGACCGTGGTGCTCCGCGGGAGAACGAGCGCCAGCACCGATTCCGTGACTCTCGCCACCGTCAGATGGGATGGCGGCAGTTTCAAGCCGCTTGTGCAGGTCACCGGTCGCAAATTGCAAGCCGTCGGACTGGACGGGATGAATCGGTTACTGGTGCGGGTTCATCACCATCTGGCCGAAGCTGCCGGGTTGCGAGCAATTCGCGGCAAGGCCGCGCTTGTTTCCACCAAACGGCTTGGCGGCAGCCCCGGCCCAGCAGTTGTCGCCTGGCTGGACCGCGCGCAAGAACCAACGATCATCGTTCAAGGGCACGGCGAAGAGCTGGTTGCATTTCAGCCTCCGCTTGAAAACGGATCGCCCTCACGCCTCACGCGCATTGACGGTCGCGGTCAGAGCGCGAACTGGCCCGAAGCCCGCGGGCCGGTCATCGCGGACTTGGCGGGGGACGGGCGGCGGCAAATTCTGTTGGCAACCGCCAATCTCAACGGTTGCGCTCGTTTTCAGGTGACGGACCTGCGTGGCCGTCCAATGTGGCATCACGATTTTGCGAGCTTGCCCGGCACCGCTCCCGTCTGGAACACCGGCGGCCTCATCCTTTGGCAGACCGGACATTTCACCGACGCCCGGCGGCAGGATGTTTTGTTGACCCTCCGGCGCTCGATGATGCACAGCGAGGAAACGGCGCTGCTCTCGGGCAAGGATGGCCGCGAACTCTGGCGGCGCGACCGGCAGATCAGTCAGCGCGGGGTTGGCGGCACGCCGTTTGCCATCGCGGATTACGACGGCGACGGCCTCGACGACCTGGCTTCGTTGCACCCCAGTATTCTCTATCTGGTCAAAGGCAACACCGGACGCGACCTCGTCGCCAAAGACGCGACGTGGAACGAAGTGCCCGCCAAGCCGGTTTATTGGGGACAACCCATCGCCGGCGATTTCCTAGGCCCGAGCCGGCCCGCGCTTTTTTTCGGAGGCCGTTCGATGACGGGACTGTTGCGCGCCGATGGATCGCTCGCCTGGTGGGATGCGCTGGATCACGGCCCGCAGGACTGGCCCGCCTTCGGCCACTTCACGGGCCGGAGCGGGATCGAAGCCATCGGCGCGGGCTATCCCGACGGCATCCGTTGCTACGACGCAGCGACCGGTAAAGTGCTCTGGCGTTTGCCAATGCCCGTTCCTGGCGCCGTGCTCGGCTCCGCCAGCGCGGACCTCGACGGTGATGGCCGGGACGAAGCGCTGTTTGTCATCGGTCAAAATCTCGTGTGCCTTGACGCCGGGGCCGCGGCCACGGGAGGTCGCGTCCGCTGGCAGCTTGCACTCCCCACTCAAACCGGCCCGCCGAGCCTCGCCGTGCTCGGCCGCAGTGAAGAACCGACGATTCTCTTGGTTGGTTCAGACGGCTACGTCTATGCCGTGCGATGAGGCGACAACTTCATGCAGAGTCGAGACAGTAAAGCACTGAATCCGCGCCGATGAAGAGAATCTCTGCTTTGCCGTCCGCATCCACGTCGGCGAGGGCGAGGTTGCCCGGCTCGGATGGGAGTTGCGTCTGCCAGAGAACGCGGCCGGAACCGCCGCGGCCATTGACGGCATAAAGTGTGGCGCCGACGGCGAACAAAAATTCGTCCCGGCCATCGCCGTCAATGTCAGCGGTGCAGACCGGCACACGCGGATTTTTCTCCAAAGGCAACTCCCATTTCAGTTCGCCCGTCGCGGCATTCAGACAGCGCAGTCCCTGGCCCTGCTCCCAGCCGGTCAGGCCCAACTCCCACTGGCCGTCGCCGTCCACGTCGCCGAGTCCGGCCATGCTGCCGCCGCCTTTGTGATACCAGAGCAACTTCGCGTCGAGCGTCGTGAGGCCATGATGGTAGGGGCCGCACCAGAGCAATTCGTTTTTGTCGTCGCCGTTGAAGTCCGCGACCATCGGTTCGCAATACGCGCCCCACACGCCGGGAAACAAACCCTCGGCGGACTCAACCGAGCGGGTGAGCTGGCCGTTCGTGCCCCTGGCCGCCATGTAGTTGACCGGATACAAATGCACGATGTCCTCCAGGCCGTCGCCATCCACGTCCGCCGAGCACACGAAACTGCCGCCGGCACCCCAGCCGCGCGCGGCGGCGGGCGTGCGGTCGGTGCGTACTTCACGCAGATGCCACAGGGCCTGGCCGTCGGTGCCGCGGAGCACCCAGGCTTCATCCGAATGCATCGTGCTGCGGCGCGCGGAAGCCCAGACGTCGCAACGGCGCGGCGACGTGTAGTGCCCCACCCACCACGTCGTAATTCCGCCGAAGTTCCACTCCGGATGCGGTCCCGGAAATCCTCGAAACAAGTGCCGCCACAAAACCCGACCGCGCCGCGCGTCGGCGGCCACGATCAAACCCTCGCCCGTCTCCGACCAATCCGCAAAAATGACTTCGGCCACACCATCGCCGTTGACATCGGCGATCACCGGCGCGCCCGCGCCCGGCAAGCGCCATTGTTCCATCGGGTTCTCTCCGCGGCGCGCCGGCGGAGTCAAAGCGATGATGTCGTTGTCCGCGCCCTCGAACACAATGACAGGTTTTCCGCGCGCGGAGGTTCGCGCTGCCACCACTGGCCTGGTTTCACCGGCGCCGATTTTCTTTTGCCGGATGCGCTTGCTTTCGAGACCCACCACACGCGCGGCGACATTGCTGGCCCGTCCCAGGCGCGTGACCTCCGGTGAGGCCTGCCGGAAACTGACGAGCACTTCGTCCTGCCCATCGCCATCCACGTCCGCGCAAGCGCGAAGCTCGGCGCGCGAACACAGCGGCAATTCGATTGAGCAAACCGTGTTCAACGCGCCGGTCGCGTTCGCGCCCAACGCGAGGAGGCGCCCGGATTTGTGCAGGCCACCTTCGAGGACGAAGAAATTGGACTTACCGAGGCCGGTGAGATTTCCCGTGACGACATCGTCCGTTCCGTGAGCCACGATGCTGGCATGAGTGAGCGGCAACACTGTCGGCGCGGTGAGCCACTGGCCGCGCGGATGCTGCCAAAGCAGAGATGCGGCGTGGCCCTTGATGCAAAGCAAATTCAACTCGGCGGCACCGGGCACGTGAAGCGTGGTCGTTCGCGTGGTGAACCATTCCAGCTTGCCATCGCCATTCACGTCGGCGGCGCCGTTCAGATATTGCTCCGCCAAATCCAGGACTGTTTCGCCGGTCAGCGCGTCGTAGGCCATGATGTGCCATTTGCCGTCGCCCTGCTCGTTGAAGAGGTTGAAGATGATTTCCTTCCGGCCATCGCCATTGACATCGAAGACCGGGTTCGGTCCCGGACGCACGATGATGTTCTTACTCTGAATGTCCTTTTCGATCTCGCGCCGCCAGAGCAACCGCAAATGGTCGCCTTCATTCTTCACGACATCCACGTGCATTGCGAAATCGGCGATGATCACGAAATCCAGCAGACCCGTGCCCGTGAGATCAGCGCAGCAGACAAAGCCGTAATTGCGGGCGTTGTGAATCTTCAGGAGGTGTTTGGTGCGGCCGGTCTGTCCGTCATAGACGATGACGCGGTAATGCGGCGCGAGGACCACTTCCAACTTGCCGTCGTGATCAATGTCGGCGAGGGCGAAATTCGTGTTCTGAATCGTGTCGTAGGTCTCGGAGCGCCACACCTCGCGCTTCTTCCCGCCGTCGTGGGCGAAGCAGACGGCTTGCCTGGGATCAAGGCCGGGCGAGTTCGGCGCGGCTTGAAACTCGATGGTCTGCAAACCGGGAACGTCCGGCAGCAATTTGGCGGCACGGCCCGGATCGGGAACCAGTTGTCCGGTGCCGTGGAGATCAACCAACTTTCCGCCCAGTTCCCACCGGCGGCCTTCCGGCGACTGAAAATAATCCGCGGGCAGATCGCTTCTTCGCACTGAAACCAGCTTGGAATTCTTGCCGGGCGATGGATCAAGAACCGCCCAGACCAGGCCCGCTTCGATCTTGTGCCGCCAGGAAACTTGTGGCGCGCGGCTCATCTCGCCGGGCAACAGCGCGCGGCCGGTAAGACAACGATTGCCACGATACATCGGCCAGTCACCCGCGGGTCGCAGCGGAATCGGCCTGGCGGACGCGGAGTGGAGGCCAATGCCCGCTCCGGTTGTCAGGAGTGCGGATTGGCCTGCGAGTTTCAGGAATTGGCGGCGAGTCATCGGGCTGGTGACGCTTTGCGTGGGTCTGACACGGGCGTTATCCGCAAATCCGTTACTCAAGTAAAGGCCGGAGCTTTGAGCGAATTCACGAGAGTTGGGCGGAAGGCGAGTGGCAACCTTCCTCGCCGGTTTGTCCAATCACGAATCATTCCCAATGAATCATTCCCAACTTGACGCTCCCAGATCGGAGCATAGTCTCGCCATCATGCAACCTAAAGTGCCCTTCCGTCGTGCCAAAGAATTCCATGCTCCAACTCTGAACCGCCGAAGGTTCGTGAAACAATCCGTTGGCGCGGCTGCCGCGCTAACGGTGCTGGGCGGCTCGCGCGTGCTCGGCGCCAACGAGCGCATCGTCGTTGGCGTGATGGGCGTCGGCGGGCGCGGGACCTGGCTCGCGGAGAAATTTGCCGCGCGGCCGGACGTGGCCATCGCCTGTTTGTGCGACCCGGATTCGCGCCGGCACAAAGCGGCGGCGGACGCGGTGGAGAAGGCGCAGGGTCGCGCACCGAAAACGGTGCAGGATTTCCGGCGGATGCTCGAAGACAAATCAGTGGACGCCATCGTCAATGCCACACCGGATCATTGGCACGCTCTCGGGACGATCACGGCATGTCAGGCGGGCAAGGATGTTTATGTCGAGAAGCCGATGGCCCACAACGTTTGGGAAGGACGCAAAATGGTCGAGGCGGCGCGCAAGTATAAACGCGTGGTCACGGTCGGGATGCAGAGCCGGAGCGCTCCGTACGTGCGGCAGGCCATCGAGATTTTGCGCGCGGGCCGGCTCGGCGAAATCCATCTCGTCCGCGTGCTGAACCAGATGCAGCACCCGATGAGCAAGTCCTCGGACCAACCGCCGCCCGCGGAAGTGGATCACGATTTGTGGTGCGGTCCGGCTGCCAAACCCAGGCACAATGCCGCCGGGAATTGGCTGAACTTCTTCGAGTACAGTTGCGGCCCGATCCCGGGCGATGCCGTGCATCAACTCGACCTGGCGCGTTTCCTCATGGGCGATCCTCCTGCGCCGAAATCCGTCATCGCCTCCAGCGCGATCCGTGTGCTGCGCGATGGTCGTGACACGCCAGACACGCAATCGGCGGTGTTCGAGTACGACGGCTTCACGCTGCAATTCGATGGCGCACTCTGGACTCCTTACCTGAAGAAGACGCCCGGAGAGCTTCGCGACAAAGACCTGCTTCCCAACTGGCCATTCAACTCGACGCGTATCGAACTGTTCGGCACGCGCGGTTTCATGTACGTCGGCCGCCACGGTGATGGTTGGCAAGTCTTTGATGAAAACGCGAAGCTGGTTGAAAGCAGCACGGGCCGTCAGGGAGACGCGGTGCACATCGAGAATTTTCTGCAATGCGTCCGCTCAAGAGCGTTGCCGGCGGCGGATGTCGAGCAGGGCCATCAATCAGTCCTGCTTTGCCATTTGCCAAACATCGCGTTTCGCGCTGGCAAGGGCAGCCTTACGTTCGATGCGCAGACCGAGTCGTTCCCCGGCGCACCCGAAGCGAATCAATTCTTGAAACGGACTTACCGCCAGCCCTGGACCGTGCCGGAGCAGGTGTGACTGAATCCGCCGACACGGCCGCCCTGCGTGCCCATCTCACCCCAACCCGAACCTGAATGAAAACTCCAATCCTGATCCTGACCCTTACGCTGTTGTCCCTGGCCGCACCGATGCGCGCCGCGGAGCGCCTCGAGCATTACACCAACAAGACCGTCCTCGTATTCACGCCGCATCCGGACGACGACACGTTCGCCGTCGGCGGCACCATGGCGCTGCTGGCCCGGAACAAGAACCGCGTCATCATCGTGATCTACACCAACGACAACAAGGGCAGCTATGATCAGGACATGACCTCGGAGCGGCTGGCTCGCATCCGCAAGGCCGAGGAGGAGGCGTCCTGCGCGGTGCTGGGCATTCCCAAGGAGAACATCATCTGGCTCGGCCACGACGACGGCGAACTCGAATATGTCCCGCCAAAGCTGCTGTGCGGTCAGGCGACCAAAATCATCCGGCAATACCGGCCGGAGGCGATTCTCTCCGTGGACCCGGGCCAGTGGTACGAGCGCTGGCACAAGACCGATCATCGCATGGCGGCGTTCAACACGATTGACGCCGTGCGCGCTGCGGAGTTCCACCTCTACTACCCTGAACACCTGTTGGTGGACAAACTCCAGCCTTACATCGTTCCCAACCTTTACTTTTTTTACACGACCACCAACGAGGCCAACTACCACGTCAACATTGACGCCACGTTCGACTTGAAGCTGGAGGCCATTGCCAAACAGGTCAGCCAGTTTGAACCGGCCATCACCAAGTATCGCCCCGACTGGGATCCGCAACACCTCAAGGTCCTCAAGGAAACCTACCGTAAGGACCACGAGCGGAAGGACGCCCACTACGTCGAGTCCTTCCGCTTTGCGACGGAGTTCAATCAGAAATAAAACCGGCGGCGGTCGCGTGATGCCGACCGATCAGGGGCGGGATTGGGATGCGAAACGATATCGGCCCGACGCCACGCGGAAAACAGCCCGGCCACCTTCCATGCGGAGAAAATCCACGCCCGCGCCTTTCGCCAGAGGTTTGCCGTTCTCGGTCACGTCCGCGGAATCCTTCGCGGGGACATAAACCGTCGCGGTGGTGTTCGCGGGAATGACCGTCGTAAGCTCGAAGCGGCCTTGCTTCAAGGTCCAGTTGCTTTCGATGCGGCCACGGACAGAGTCATAGTGCGCCTTGACCCAGTTGATCGGTTCGCGCGCGGGGTTGCTGTCCGGTGAAGGCGGCGACGGGCGGATGATGATTTCGCGGTAGCCGGGCGCGGTGGAATCAATGCCTGCGAGGCGGAAGAACATCCACTCGCACACGGCGCCGAACGAGTAATGCGCGAAGGAATTCATCGAGGCGTTCTGTTCGCCGCCGAAGCCCTTCTCCTTCGTGTAACTGTTCCAGCGCTCCCAAATCGTCGTCGCGCCCTGTTCGACTTCGTAGCCCCACGACGGGAACTTGCGGCTCTGGAAGTGGCGCACGGCGAGATCGTGTTCGCCCACGTCCGAAAGCACGGGCAGCAGGGGCCGCGTGCCGAGGAAGCCGGTGGTCATGCCGGAGTTGTCGGCGGTTTCGCCGGAGCGGAGTTTGTCGGCGAGCATCTTGCCCGTGCGCGCGCGCAGTCCGGCAGGGATCAAATCCACGTAGAGCGCCAGCGCGTAGGCCGTTTGCGTGTCCACCGCGAGCGAGCCGTCCGGCTTTACGTACTTTTGGTTGAACGCAGCCTTGATGTTGCTGAACAACTCGCGATACACCGTGGCCTCGGCGTGTTTTCCAGTTGCCCTGGCCATCTCGGCCATCAGGCGCGACGACAACGCGAAGTAGCAGGTGTCAATGTAATCGAGAGGCGTCTTGCCTCCGAAGGAGAGCCAGTCGCCCCAGTCGTTGCCGTAGTTGACGCCGAGGAAATCCCGGCTCGTTGCCCGGCGCCAGTCGAGGAACTTCACCATGTTCGGCCAGCAGCGTTCGATGATGCGCGTGTCGCCGTAAGCCTGCCAGATCGTCCACGGACAGATCACGCCCGCGTCGCACCAGGCGGTGCCGAAATCCCAGCCGTGCTGGAACGGATACGGCGCGTAACCGGGAAACGTCCCGCTGGGTCGCTGCGATTCCATCAGCTCGCGAATCCACTTCGTGTAGAACGCGGCCACGTCGGCGTTGTAGGTCGCCGCGCGCACGTAAATCTGCGCGTCGCCCGTCCAGCCGAACCGCTCGTCCCGCTGCGGACAATCCGTGGGCAGATCGAGGAAGTTCGCCCGCTGCGTCCAGACGACGTTCTTGAACAGCCGGTTCGCGACCGGATCGCTGCACTCGAAGCCGCTGGTCAGCGGCGTGTCGCTGTGCAACACGATGCCGGTGATGGCGTCCTTACCGGGTTGGCCGGGGAAGCCGGTGAGTTCCACGTACTGAAAGCCGTGGAAGGTGAACCGCGCCGTCCATTCCTCACCGTCCTTGTCGCCGCGCAACACGTAGTGATCAATTGCACGGGCCTTGCGCAGATTCTCTGTCATCAGCCGGCCATCCGGATGAAGCATCTCGCCGTAACGAAGTTGAATCGTCGTACCTGCCGGGCCTTTGACTTTGAGCCGGACGACGCCGGCGAAATTCTGGCCAAGATTGAAAATGTAAACGCCGTTAGTCGGCGAAGTGATTGCTATCGGTTTGATCTCCTCGATGGCGCGCACAGGCAACCCGGGAAACGCCTCCAGTTTTGCGGGCCGCTTGAAGCCGAGGTCAACCGGACGGCCCTGAATCTCCACCTTGTCGCCGCTGCGCGGGTTCGCGTATTCGTAAAACGTCGCGGGCACGCTGCCGTTTTCCCCCGCCAGAATTGCCGGCTCCCACGGCGAATCATCAAAGCCTGCGCTGGCCCAACCGTTCATCTCCTTGCGCGCGTCGTAAAACTCGCCCATGAGAAAGTCGCCTTCGCGGATTGGGCCGTCGCCAGTGACCTTCCACGATCGGTCGGTGACGATGGTTTCACGAGAGCCGTCCGCATATTCGATTTCCAGTTGAGCCATGAGCGCGGGTGTTTTGCCGTAGGTGTAGCGGCCGATTTTTTCCGTGCCGATGCCCGTGAGCAAACCGAAGCCGATATAGCCGGAATACCACCCGTCAGCGACCCAGGCCCCGAGCGCGTTGTCGCCCCGTCGCACAAGGGACGTCACATCATGCGTCCAGTAATAGGCGCGCTGGTGATAATCGCTCCATCCCGGCTCGAACCGTGCATCGCCGATGCGCTGGCCGTTGAGGTAAAGTTCGTAAATGCCGAGCGCGGTGGAATAGATCGTCGCGCGCTGGATGCGTTTGTCCGCGGTGAATGCCTTGCGATACTGGCGGGCGGCTGGGAGGAAAAGTTTCTGTGTGTCCTTCCAGACCGGCGTGCTATCGCGAAAGGAGATGTAGCGCGCGGACCAGTCCTCCCACTTGAGCAGGCCCATGGTCCACGAAGCCGGCCCACTCCATTGCGCGTTGCCGTCGGCGTCCCAAACGCAGACTTTCCAAAAGCATTGCTGGCGCGAGGCGAGCGGCTTCCCGGCGTAGGCGATGTTTACCGTGTCGCTGCTGGTAGTCTGGCCGCTGTCCCAAAGGTCGCCGGTATTCCGCTTGAGCGACTCGGGGCTGGACGCAACAAGGATTTGATACGCGGACTGCTTCGCGCCGCGTGCGTCCGACTCGACTCGCCACGTCAGGCGCGGCTGTGTTTCATCCACGCCGAGCGGATTGGCCCGGTATTCGCAGCGCAGTGCGACTGGTTCGAGCTTTCCAGCCACGGCAACCGAACCTGACAACAACGCGCAAACCGTGCCGACGGCGGCAATTCGCAGCTTCGAGATCATAATTGTTCCGGCCCGAGAAATAACCCAAGCCCGTCCGCCAGGCCATCCCGCAGTTGTCTGATGTAACCTCAAATCAGACTTGCTCTGGGACAGGCCAACCCCTAGAAAAAGGCATGGCAACGGTTCCCAGCAGAGTGGCGGACAGGTTAGCGCGCGGCATCAAACGGTTTCAGCCCATTCTCACCACAGCAAAAGCCCGTGACGACGGCGAAGCGGACACAGTGATGATCGTCACTGATATGCTCGCGGAGGTATTCGGATACGACAAGTACTCCGAGATCACAGCGGAGTATTCCATTCGCGGTACCTATTGTGATCTTGCGACGAAAATCGATGGCACGCTTCAAGCCCTAATTGAAGTAAAGGCCGTTGGGATCGAACTCAAGGACGCGCATGTCAGGCAGGCGGTGGATTATGCGGTCAATCAAGGCGTCGATTGGGTTCTCCTGACCAACGGTGTCGTTTGGCGAATCTACAAGGTTACGTTCACGAAGCCGATAGACCAAGAGCTTGTCATTGAAATCAATTTCTTCGCTCTCGACCCAAAGAATCAGACGGATATTGAATCACTGTACCTCTTATGCAAAGAAGGGTGGGTCAAATCCGTCCTCGGCGACTTTCACATGCAAAGGCAAGCGCTCAGCAGATTCTTCTTGGGCGCGATGGTTCTCAGTGATCCCGTTCTAGAAGTTGTTCGAAGAGAACTGCGACGGCTCTCGCCCGACGTGCGAATCCAGATCGAACAGATTCGCGATGTTTTGGCTTCTGAAGTGATCAAACGCGAGGTGATGGAGGGCGACAAGGCCGAAGAGGCACGCAAAAAGATTGCACGCGCTGCGAACAAGGCTCTGCGAGCGAAAGTCTCGAAGGAGGAAGCGAGCGATGCAAACCCTGAGACGAAGTCAGTGGAAGCGGCCACCGTCCCACCGCCGCCCACAGTTCCGCCGGAAGTCTGCTAAGGGTACAGCGTCGCGATGCGCCAATTTCAGTTTGCTCAGGCAAATACGAGCCGACCCTTCGGTACAGGAATCAGGCGGCCCAGAGTTTTTGCGGTGGCAATCCATTCCTTGACGACAACGTCCACGTTTTTGAGCGCGGCTTGCTTGGTTGCGCCATCGGCGGCGCAGCCGGGCAGTTCCGGGACTTCGGCGATGAATGCCTTGTCTTCCGCGCTCCAGTAGATGATGACTTCGTGTTTCATGATTCTGCCTCCGCCAGTTTATTATTCAAAATCACGTCGCGCACCCTCCCGTCTGAGAATTGTTTCAGAAACCGCACGTCGTTTTCGTAGAAGAGGCGGATGTCGTTGATGCCGTAGCGGAGCATGGCGATGCGTTCGTGTTCACAATGATTTTGCCAGCGGCAGGATATCGTCAAAGTGCTTGTCACAGTGTTCCAACTCCAATTTGTGAGTCACGGCGCAAGCGGCGATGACAATGTCACTGATGGGAACGGTGAATCCTTTCTCCCGACAGCGGAGAGCGAGCCTCGCCGCAAGCCGCCAGCCGGCCGCATCCACCGGGATGCGTTCAACCTCGTTCTCCATCTCGGCCAATTCCCGCTTTTCCTTCGCACCACGCACGCCATGCCACAGTTCGACCAAAGTCATGTCGCACCACGCTGCTTCGCCACTCAATACCAGCACCTCAACACTGTCGCCCGCCTCGGACTCGCGGTCGCGCAGGTATTCCACCCAACTGGAGGTATCCACGAGTTTCATCGCCGTGCCTTGGGCATGTCGGAGTCACGCATGGCCTTGAGATCGGATTGGGTCATGAAGTCGCGGAACTGGCCGCGCACGCGGGCGTTCAGCTTTTCCAGTCGCTTGAGGCGGTTGAACCGCTCCACCGCCGTCACCACCGCCTCCCGTTTCGTTTTTGCGCCGGTGAATTTCATGGCTTGCTCCAGGGTTCCGTCAGGAATATCAATCGTCGTTTTCATGCTTCCACAGTATCAGTATTTGGATTCCAGTCAAACGACAATTGGAATCCTAGAATTGTTTCAAGAACCGCACGTCGTTTTCGTAGAAGAGGCGGATGTCGTTGATGCCGTAGCGGAGCATGGCGATGCGCTCGATGCCGAAGCCGAACGCCCAACCGGTCCAGATTTCGGGATCGTAGCCGACGTTCTCGAACACCTGCGGATGCACCATGCCGCAGCCGGCGATCTCCAGCCAGTCCTTGCCCATCTTCTTCACGAGCGCGTTGGTGAAATCAATTTCGTAGCTCGGCTCGGTGTAGCTGAAGTAATGCGGACGGAAACGAATCTTCACGTCGCTGCCCATGAGTTCGCGGAAGACGAATTCGACCGTGCCCTTGAGGTCGCCGACGGTGACGCCTTTGTCCACGTAAAGGCCCTCGATCTGGTGGAAGGTCGGATTGTGGGTGGCGTCGGCGTTGTCGCGGCGATAGACGCGGCCCGGCACGATGATGCGCACGGGCGGCGGTTGGGATTTCATCACACGGATTTGGACGGAGGAAGTGTGGGTGCGGAGGAGTAGTGGGGCAGGCGTCCCGCCTGCCGACGTTTCACCGGCTGACCCGGCTGGTGTCGGTTTTTCTTCAGGCGGGACGCCCGAAGGAACAGTGGCAGGCGGGGACGCCTGCCCCACTAAGTAGAACGTGTCCTGCGTGTCGCGCGCGGGATGGTCGGCGGGCGTGTTGAGCGCGTCGAAGCAATGATACTCATCCTCAATCTCCGGCCCGTCGGCGACGGCGAAACCGATTTTGCGGAAGGCGCGAACGATATCCTCGGTGACTTGTGTGAGGGGATGCAATTTGCCGAGCGCGCGGCGGCGGCCGGGCAGGGTAAAATCGGTCGGCTCTTTGGGCAGCGCGGCTTTTAATTCCAATTCTTCGCGGCGCGACGCGAGCGCGGCTTCGAGTTCAGTCTTGGCGACGTTGATGAGTTTGCCGGCGGCGGGGCGATCTTCCTTCGAGAGTGCGCCGAGTTGTTTCATCAGCGCAGTGAACTTGCCGTGCGGACCGATCCAAGCGCCTTTCGCGTGATCCAATGCGGCGAGGTCGGGCGCGGCTTTGAGTTCAGCGAGCGCGGTTTGTTTGAGCGGTTCGATTTCGTTCAGAAACGACATGGCGGAGAAAAGTTAGCCACAAAGGGGCGCAAAAGGCACAAAAGAAATTCCGGAGCGCGGCTGTGTGCACAAGACCAGCCGCAGCTTGTGCAACGGAGTACTGTGGCTGGTGCTCCGCACACAACCGTGGTCCTCCAAAAACAAAACGGGCGGCCCTGACCGGCCGCCCCTCTGCACATCGAATCCTGAAAGCTGCTTTACCCTTTCGCCAGCACCGCACCGGGCTTGGCCTTGAGCGAATTCTTGGCGAGGTTTACCAGTTCCATGAACGCCGCGTTGTCCTGCGCGGCGAGGTCGGCGATGACCTTGCGGTCCAGTTCGCACCTGGCGGCTTTCAAACCTTCGATGAGGCGGCTGTAAGTGATGCCGGCAGCGCGGGCGGCGGCATTGATGCGGACCTGCCAGAGGTAGCGGAACGTGCGTTTCTTGCGGCGGCGGTCGCGATAGGCGTATTGCCGTCCGTGATCCACGGCATCAGAGGCGTAGCGGTAAAGTTTCGAGCGGCGCAACCGGAAGCCTTTGGCGGCTTGGATCATCCGTTTGCGGCGTTTCCAGGAGGCGGAAGCGTTGGTGACGCGCATTGTTGGTTGAGAGTTAAGAGTTGAAAGTGGAGAGCCGGATCAATGGCTGAACGGGAGGTTCTGCTTGATGCGATACTCGTCGGTAGCGTGGACGCGTTCGGCGCCGCGCAAGCCGCGGCGGCGTTTGGGAGACTTGGTCTGGCAAAGATGCCTGCGGCCAGCCTGGCTGCGCAGCACCTTGCCGCCCGCGGTGATCTTGAACCGCTTGGCCACGGACTTCCTCGTCTTGATGCCTTTGGGACGTCGCATAGAATCAGTTGCTTTCCAAAAGAGCGCGCAATATAGGGACCGTGCGCGTGGCGTGCAAGCGGGATTTTCGCCGGATTTCCGAGAGTCCGAGAGTTCCCGGAGCTGTCCCTCGCCCGGTTTCCGCGATTGAATTCCTGCTTGTGTCGGGTCCGTCCCGCGTTATTGTCGGCCCATGCGCCGGCTGTTCATCGCCTGCCTTTCCTTCTTATTCCTGGCGACGACGCTGCCCGCCGTTGCCGCCACGGGCCGCGTCGCGAAGGTGCTTCCCCATTTTCTCGACCTCAAGGGCCGGCACACGCTTTCGCCGAGTCTCTACGATCGCGACGCCTACCAGGCGCAATTGCGGCAACATCCGGAACAGCGCTCCGGCATCCGTTACGACGTGCTCTGGCGCGCGCCGAAGTCGGCGGCCGGCAAGTTGACGTTGCGCGCGGAACTCCGCGGCATCGCGCAGGGCGATCTCCCGCGCCAGACAACAGTTGAGCAGCAGGTCCAACCCGGCGCGCGGTCCCGTTGGACCTCGCTCACGCTCACGGGCGAGGACTACAAGAAATTCGGCCAGGTCACGGCCTGGCGCGTGACGCTCTGGGACGGCGAGCAGTTGCTGGGTGAGCAACGATCGTTTCTATGGTGAGCCTCGCGCCCCGCACCCATTGCGCCGCCATGTTCGGACTTTTGGCGGCCGTCTCCCTCCGGGCCCAGGAACCCACCTCCCATCGCATTGGCGACACGATCAGCGACGACATTCTGACGCCGGTGCCGCTGCAAGTGATGAATCCAGAGGCGACGGTGGAGTTCCGCCAGAAGCAAGGGCTGCGCGTGCCAGCCATCTGCCGTTATGAAACCGGCGCCGCGGAAGAAACCGAACGGCGACTAGGGGAGGCATTCGACAGAACACGCGGTGCGTTCCTTCAGGCGGTGACGGTGACGTTTCAACGGCCCGTCCTCAGCCGCGAAACCACCGCACTCGCTGAATTTCGTCAATTGGTCGCCTCGTTCCCAATCGCGGAAGGCAAGTTTCCGCTCACCACGAACCTGGCAGTGGAGTGGGCGACCACGGCTTCTGGCGAAGCAGTCAAAGAATCACTGGCGGCGCGTTTGCGCGAGGCGATGCAGCGCCCCATCCAGCCCGATGCCGCCCCGGACGGATTCCAATTGGGACCGGAACTGCGGCTCGTCGCAGCCGCCAAACCCGGCGAGACATTCACGGTCGAGGACGCCGAGCAACGCGGGATGGTCCTCATGCAGAGCAACGTCATCACGCTCACGCGCGCGCGGGCGGAGTTGGAGAACGGATTTCCGGCGGAGGAATCGGGCGTGGCCCGGTTCGTCGCGTCGCTGCTCCGACCCAACTGCGTTCCGGAAATCGAACTCACGCGCCAGGCCCGCGGCCGGCTGACCGACCCGATCTTCGCCGCGGACCTTTATTCGGCGGGCCAGGCCATCGCCCGCCGAGGGCAGATCGTGGATGCGAAAATCAAAGCCGCGCTGGATCAGCTTGCCACCGCCGTGGCGGTGGACCGGTTACAACAGCGGATCGGCGACGCGAAGGCGGTCATGGCGCGGACGCAGGCGCGCAACCGCTGGCTGGTGGCCGGCCTTGCCTCCGTCACGCTCGTGCTGCTGCTCGTCTTGCTTCAACTCGCGCGCCAGCGCCAGCGCGTTTCGCTGTTGCCGGCGCGCCTGGCGGGCGAGGGCGGGAACACGGCGGTCGTCTCGTGTCCCTCCTGCCAGGAAACCATCGTGCTCCCCGCCAGCCAGGTCGCCGCGGTCGTGGCGAGCGCGGAGGCCTGGCGGCAACGGGCGCTCGCCGCCGAGGCCCGGGCCGACCACGCGAACGCCGCCATCCGGTCCGGCGCTCTCGTGCAGTTCGCGCGGCTGGCAAAGGATCGTTTCATTGGCGGACTGTTGCGTCACCGGCGGCAGTTGCTCGACGCGCAACAAACCGCCACCGAGGAGATGAGCCAGTTCGAACGGCGGTTGGACGAATTGCAGGCGCCGCTGAAGGAGCGCCTCCACGTGTACGAGCAACGCATTGCGGAACTGGAGGAGGCCATCGCCGCCAAAGGCGAGGAAAACCGCCAATTGATTGAGGCGAAGATTCAGACCACCCGCAAGCAGATGGAGACGGAACGGTTGCGGTCTTCAGTGGAACTCAACTGGGTCGTGGCGCACCCGAAGAGTTGACATCGCCATCGCAGCAAGTTTCAAGGAGGTGTTGCCGCCCGCGGAAAGCGCCGCTCCGTCGACCCGTCAACTGCTCAAGGCCTCCACCGCTTTGCCGTCGCGGCGCGAGCCGTCCTGGGTGCGCAGCGCCTGTTCGTAACATTGCAGCGCCTCGGCGTGGCGCTCGAGCCGGTTGAACAGCCCGCCCTTGTGCAGGTAGGCGACGGTGAGCGACTCATCGGCGGCAATGGCGCGGTCGTAGCACTGTATGGCGTCGTCCACGCGGCGCAATTGCTCCAGCGCGTCGCCCTTTTTCACGAGCGCCTCGGCGTGGTTCGGCTGCAGCCGCAACACGTCGTCGAAGCACGCCAGCGCCTGCTCGAACTTTTCCAGTTGGAACAACGATTGACCCTTCGCCATCAACACAGTGACGCGCCGGGCCGGACTGTGGTCGGGCGGAGCGGAAGCGACGGGCGCGGAAGTAGCGCCGGACTGCGTGGCAGAAGGCTTTGTCGCTCCCACTGGGATGGCGGCGGCCGGCAACGCCGGTTGCGCGGTGTGTTCCAGTTCGATGATGCGGCGTTCGAGACGTTCCATCGCGTTGAAGAGCCGTTCATCAGAAGGCTCCGGGGATTCCGCAGACAGTGGAACGTGAGCTGTGCCCGGCGACGGCAGGGCGCTGCGGCGCAGCGTGAGCGAGGCCTGGGAGAGCAGTGAAAACTCGGTGAGCCGGCCCACCGCGCGCCACTGGAGATACGCCGTCAGCAGCATCGCCACGAATCCGACGCCGGCGCAAACACCCGCCACGATCAACATCAGGCGATTGGCGCTCTGCATCGTTTCGAGTTCGCGCCCGCGCTGCGAGGCCAGCGATTGCTCCATCAGTTGCAGCCGGCCGGCGATCACCTCGGCATTGCGCGCGGCGGCGGCCTCCGCTTCCAACCTATTGCGCTCAATGGCCAGGCGCGTGGCGTAAAGCTGCTCCTGCAACTGGATGATGGGGCGGAGCATGTCGGCCACGGCCGCATTGGTTTCAAGAGCCGGCGGCGGAGGGGCCACGACCAGGTTGGTCGCCGCCTGCGCGAGCAACTGGGTTGCGCCCTGTAACGCGCAGCAAAATCCGGCACTGGCGCCGAGCAGTCTTGCCCATTTTCGCTTCGTCCAGCTTCTGCCTTGTGTGCCTTCACCGCCACCCACGACGGCCTTCAGTTTGACGTGCTGCGCTTTGCTCATGCTGAGTCTGCGGGATCGTGTCGCCGAGCTGCCGGATTGTCAATCATGCAGAACGATTTTGCATTTGCCGGGGGCGGCACTTAGCCTCGGCGCGTGTCGCGACTGCCGTTTGAATTGATGCTGGCCCTGCGTTATCTGCGGCCCAAACGGACTTTCGTCTCGATCATCACGCTCATCTCCGTCCTCGGCGTCATGCTCGGTGTCGCCGTGCTCATCATCGTCATCAGCGTGATGAGCGGCTTCGATCAGGACTTGCGCGACAGGATTTTCGGGTTCAACGCGCATCTGAAGGTGTTTGCGCGCGGCGAAACGATGCAGGACTACGCGTTGGTGGCCAGCCGGGTCGCCTCGAACCGCCTGGTCCGGGGCGTCGCGCCGTTCGTGCTGGGCCAGGTGATGGTCAAGACCGAGCCGGAGTCGGGCCAGAAGCGCGTCGCGGCGCCGTGGGTGCGCGGGGTCAACCCGGACCTCGAGGCGGGCGTGAGCCTGCTGCCGAAAAGCATCGTGCAGGGCCGATTCGATCTGAGCCGGCGCGGCCTCGTGGTCGGCACCGTGTTCGCCGACAACATGCATTTGCGCGTCGGCGACCGGCTCACGGTCTATTCCTGGGAAGATTTGCGCAAAATGGAGGAAAGCCGCGGCAAGGAAAACGAACGCGCGGTCCTGCCCGACGACTACGAGGTGCGCGGCATTTTCGACGCCGGCTATTTCGAGTTCAACGCCTCGATCATCGTCACGTCGCTCGAAGACGCCCAGGCGCTTTACGATCTGGAGGACAGCGACAGCGTCCACGGGCTGCTGGTTTCCCTGCGCGATCCGTACCTGGCGCAGGCGGCGGCGCGCGCGCTGGAAAGCGAACTGGGCGGCGACTTCAACGTGACGACCTGGCTGGAGGACAGCCCGATGATGATGGCCGTGCTGGTCGAGAAAAACGTGATGCTCTACATCCTGTTCTTCATCGTGATCGTGGCGGCGTTCGGCATCACCTGCACGCTGATCACGTTCATCGTGATGAAGACGCGCGAGATCGGATTGATGAAGGCGCTCGGGGCGTCGAACCGGCAGGTGATGTGGGTCTTCCTCGGGCAAAGCCTGATCGTCAGCGTGCTGGGCGTGGCGGCGGGGGTCGGCATCGGGTTGCTGGCGGTGGCCTACCGGAATGAATTTCTCGCGCTCATGCGCCGGCTGACGGGCTTTCAGCTTTTTCCCGAGGAGATTTACCAGTTCAACCAGTTGCCCGCGCTCGTGATGCCCGGGGACATCGCCATCATCTGCGGCGGTTCATTGTTGATCTGCCTGCTGGCGGCGGCGTTTCCCGCGCGGCGCGCGAGCAAACTCAATCCCGTGGAGGCGTTGCGGCATGAGTGAATTTCTCCTTTCCGCCCGCGCGGTCAGCAAGTCCTACACGATGGGCGGGCGCACGCTCGAAGTGCTGCGCGGCGTTTCGCTCGACGTGGGGCGCGGCGATTTCCTGACGCTGCGCGGTGCGTCGGGCGCGGGCAAGAGCACTTTGCTGCATTTGTTTGGAGGGTTGGACTCGCCGAACTCGGGCGAAATCTGGTTTGGGGGCCGGAATTTCGCGGGGTTGCCAGAGGCCGGGCAGACGCGCTTGCGCAACCAGAAGATCGGTTTCGTGTTTCAAGCGTATCATCTGCTGCCGGAACTCGACGCCCTCGAAAACGTCTGCCTCCCCGCGCGGATGGCGCGAATGCCCGCGGAGGCCGCCGAGCAACGCGGACGCGAACTGCTGTCCCGGGTCGGCCTCCAGGACCGCGTGGATCACAAACCCTACGAACTCTCCGGCGGCGAGCAACAACGCGTGGCCATCGCCCGCGCGCTGATCAACGAGCCGGAATTGATTCTCGCGGATGAGCCGACCGGCAATCTCGATTCGCACACCGGCGGCGAGATCATCGAACTGCTCGTCAAACTGCGCGCGGAGAAGCAAACCACCCTGATCATCGCCACGCACGATACGCACGTGGCGGCGCAGGCGCCGAGGGTGGTCGAACTGGTGGACGGAGTTGTGAAAACGTAGTGCGTGATGCGTGGGGCGTGAAACAGTCACGCACCACGCCAAGCGCACCACGCCTGTTACAAATGAGTGAAGCCTTTTGGGAACAGCGATACCAGACCAACGACATGCCCTGGGAGAAGGGCGCGCCGTCGCCGGGTCTCGTGGATTTTCTTGCTGCGCATCGCGATCTGGCCGGCGAAACCGTGTGTGTTCCAGGGTGCGGCACGGGGCACGATGTTCGTGAATGGTCCCGGGCCGGCTTTCGCGTCTATGGCTACGACCTTGCCCCCAGCGCCGTCCGGATTGGGAGCGAAAGGACGGTTGCCGCAGGCTTGACTGCGCAGTTCCGGCTGGCGGATTTTTTGCGGGACGAGCCGCCGTTCCCTTTCGACTGGCTCTGGGAACACACACTCTTTTGCGCGATCCAGCCGGATGAACGCGAGCTGTACGTCCGTGCTGCGCGGCGCTGGCTCAAGCCCGGCGGTCATTATTTGGCGGTGAATTACCTGATCCCCGACACCGAGGGCCCGCCTTTCGGCACGACGCGTGAGGAGCTTTGGACACGGTTTTCCCCGCACTTCGAACTGGCGCGGGAGTGGGTGCCGCGCTCCTATCCGAACCGCACCGGGCTGGAATTGATGATGTGGTGGCGACGGAGATAAAAAACCAAACTCCAAACACCCAACTCCAAAGAAACACCAAGCCCTAAGCCCACAGAGCTTGCAGTTTTGGCAGTTTGAAGGTGGACGAGGTTTATCCAGCTACCGACGCGCATCCGCAATTCCCACGGAGCGCGACCGGTCCCCGGTCGCAGCGGGCAGTTGGTGTGGAAGGCGTCAGAGAATCCGAACGTCTTCCGGCATGTGTCAGTGCTGCGGGCGAGGGACCGCCCGCGCTCCGATCGCGCGAATGTGCCGGACATGGTGATTTATGAAATCGGTCTTTGAAGTTTCTTGGTGTTTGAAGTTTGCTGTTGCCCCTTTTGTTTGGTTGACCCCGAATTTGCGCCCGGTATTTTGCGTCTGTTAGAACGTAACGTCATCATTTTATGGAAACGAAATCGAATCACGCCTCTCCCGGCCAGGCTACGCGCCGGGATTTCATCAGAAAAACCGCCACCGCCGCTGCCGCCGCCGCCACGGTACCGCTTTTCAAGAGCAAGGTGTTCGGCCAGGCCCCCAGCGCGGGCCGGGTGATCGGCGCCAACGACCGCATCGTGGTCGGATTCATCGGCGTCGGCGCCCAGGGCAAGAACGCGCACGTGAACATCATGAAGGCCAACGCCCAGGCCAACAACGTCGCCCAGGCCGCCGTTTGCGACGTGTGGCCCAAACGCGTCGGCGCGGCCAAGGACTTCATCGAACAGGACGCCGCCGGCGCCAAAGTCGAGACGTTCGCCGACTACCGGAAATTGATCGCGCGGAAGGACATTGACGCCGTGGTGATCGCCACGCACGACCCGATCCACGCTTCGGCAACGATCGCAGCACTGGAGTCCGGCAAGCACGTCTATTGCGAGAAACCCATGACGCGGTATCTCGGCGAGGCGTTCGCGGTCCAGGACACGTTGAAGAAAACCGGCAAAGTGCTCCAGATCGGCTCGCAGGGGTGTTCCGCCGCCGCCTGGCACAAGGCCGCGGAGATGATCACCGCTGGCAAGATCGGCCAGCTCGTCTGGGCGCAGGGCTATTACTGCCGCAATTCCGGCCCCAACTCGGTCAACAAAGGCGAGTGGAATTACCCGATGGACTCGGACGCCAAGGCCGAAAACGTGGATTGGCAATCCTGGCTCGGCCAGGTCAAGAAGCGCGGGCCGTTCGATCCCCAGCACTATTTCCGCTGGCGCAAATTCTATCCGTATTGCGCCGGCCTGCTGGGCGACCTGATGCCGCATCGGCTGCACCCCTTGATGCTCGCCATGGGCAAGCCGGAGTTTCCTTCGCGCGTCGTGAGCATCGGCACCAAGCACGTGCATTCGGACAAGTATTGCTCCGGCGCACCGGAACGCGACGTGCCGGAACACATCGAGCTGCTCGTGGAGTTCCCCAGCGGCGTGTCGCTCATGCTCGCGTGCAGCACCGTGAATGGCCGCAGTCCGGGCTTCGCGCTGTACGGCCATCACGCCACGCTCGAAGTCGGCGACTCCGGCCAGAAGATCGAACTCAAGCCGGAGAAAGAATTCTCCGAGGAAATTGATCCTGAAACGCTCGAGGGTTTGAAACCCACCGAGGACATCGGGGCGCACCACGCCAACTGGTTCGAGTGCATCCGCGCGAACAAACAACCCAACTGCGGCATTGACCTGGCGATTCGCGTGCAGACCGTGATCTCGCTGGCCGAGATGTCCGAGCGCCTCAAGATCGCCTGCCTGTTCGACGAGAAGACGCGCAAGGTGATGACCGCCGACGGCAAGGAGATCGCCCCGTTGACCTACGGTTCAACGGAATTGTCCTGATGATTCCCTGACCGAAAAGGCCGGGCGCAATGATTGCGTCCGGCCTTTGCCTTTTCCGGAGGGAGCAAGATCAGGAGAGGGATCGAGAGCAAGAAACCTGCAGCCCATGCAAACTGTCACCCTTGCCAGTCGCGCCATGGCAACGCGGTTCGAGATCGTCCTGCACGGCGAAAATGCTTCGTCACTTCGGGCTGCCGGCGAGGAGGCCCTTCGCGAGGTGGACCGGCTGGAAAACCAGTTGAGCCTCTACCGCCCCGGCAGCGAGATCGCGCAGATCAACGCCCGCGCCGCCCGTGAATCCGTGCGCGTTTCGCCCGAAGTCTTCGCGCTCCTGGACCACGCGCGGCAATTAACTTTGGAAACCGGCGGCGCCTTCGACATCACCATTGCGCCTCTCGTGCGCTGCTGGGGATTCATGGGAGCGGCGACGTCCCCCTCCTGGGCGGGCGCGGGCGCGGTTTGGTCCGCGCAACCCGAAATTCCCGCGCCCGAAGCCATTGCCAGGGCGCTCGAACTCGTCGGCATGAAGCGGGTTCAACTCGACGCGCTGACGCGCACCGTGCGTTTCGAGCGTGACGGTGTGATGTTGGACCTCGGCGCCATCGGCAAGGGCTACGCTGTGGAGTGCGCGGGGGGAATTCTCCGCGAGGCCGGCGTGACGAGTGCCCTGATTCACGGCGGCACGAGCACAGTTTGCGCAATTGGCAATCCACCTGACGCGCCTGGCTGGAAGGTGGCCATCGAACTTCCACCGCCGGCGCTGCGGCCCTCTGCAATGGCGGAAGTCGCGCCCGTGGATTTGATGGACGAAGCCATGTCCGTCTCCGCCATCTGGGGACGCTGCTTCGAGTCCCATGGCCAAATCCATGGCCACGTCATTGATCCGCGCACCGGACAGCCGACTGCCGGCGCTTTGCTCGCCATGGTCGCCTTGCCATCGGGGACGGAAACCGATGCGCTGTCCACGGCCTTGCTCACGTTGGGGGCGGCTGGACACGCGCGGATTGCGAGCCTCAGGCCCAATCTCCGCTCCTTGCTGGTGACGCGCGAGGGCGGCGCAGCCGCTGGCAACTCCGGCCAAAAGGCCATTGAAAAATTTTCGGGCGGCGACTAGCTTGGCCCCACCATGCTGGAAAATCGGGACTACATGCGCGGCGATCCTCAGCCGGGGGATTCGTTTCGTTTCCAGTGGTCGGCCACCACCGTCTTGATGGTGGTCTTGGTGGTCGTCTTTGCCTTGCAGTGCATGGACGACGTCTATTTCAAGACCGGCGCCGAGCGATGGCTCGCGTTGACCGGCGACGGTTTGAAAGCAGGCTGGGTGTGGCAACTCCTCACCTTTCAGTTTCTGCACCTGAAACTCTGGCACCTGTTCTTCAATCTGCTGGGGCTTTGGTTTTTTGGCCGCTACGTCGAACACGTCCTCGGTCGCCAGCGTTTTCTGGTCGCCTACTTCGGCGCGGGAGTGATCGGCGGCCTGCTTCAGGGCGCGCTGATGTTGCTGTTCCCCGTGCATTTCTTTCCCGTGGCGCTGGGCGCTTCCGCCGGCGTGTCCGGCGTGTTCGCCTTGTTTGCCATGCTGGAGCGGGAATCCGAGGTGCGCTGGAATTTCATCCTGCCCATTCGCGCGATGACGTTGCTCGGGGTCTATGTCTGCCTGGAGTTGTTCTTCACTCTGGTCCCCACGCCGCGCGAAGCCTGTGTGGCCCACGCCGCGCACCTGGGGGGACTACTCGCCGGCATCGCCTGGGTGAGACTCGGCTGGCACCACGATTTCGTTCCGCTGCCCTGGGACGGTCTGTTTGCCCGCTGGCGGCAATGGCGCCCGCTCCAGGCCCGCCAGCGCAAACGCGCACTCGTGCGCGCCGCCTCGCTTCGCGGCCGCCCCTGGCGCACCACGGCCGGGGAGGACACCGACCTGGCCCCGGACGAATTCATCAGCCAGGAAGTGGACCCCATCCTCGACAAGATTTCCGCCCACGGCCTCCAGAGTCTCACCGATCGCGAACGGCAAATCCTCCAATCCGCGCGCCGGAAGATGGAGAAAAAATAGCCGTTGGACCAAAACCAATCGCCGCCGCGCGTGTTTGCCGGGTGGGAAGCTCCAGTCATGACACTCGAATCTCTCATTGCCGCCGCGCATCGGCAGGGCGCAAGCGATTTGCATCTCGAACCCGGCCTGCCCGCCGCCGTCCGCGTCCGCGGCGCGCTGCGCACGGTGGGCGATCCGCTTGCCGGCCAGGCGCTGCTCGAGATCGCGCGCCAGGCCGTCGGCGAGGATGCCTGGCCCCAGTTCCTTGCCCGGCGTTCGGTGGATTTTTCCCGCACGATTGCCGGAGTGCGGTGCCGTTTGAACCTGATGCACACGGCGCGGGGCGTCGGTTTCGCTGTCCGTCTGCTGGCGGGATTTCAAGCGAGCCTTGAGCGGTTGAATCTTCATCCGGACCTGAAGAAGCTGGTCGCGCCGTCGCACGGCCTGGTGCTGATCAGCGGCCCGACCGGCTGCGGAAAATCCTCCACGCTGGCGGCCTTGATTCACGAGATCAACCTCACCGAGCCGCGCCACATCCTCACGCTGGAAAGTCCGATTGAGTACGTGTTCCGCCCGCGCCGCGCGTTCATCCGGCAACGCGAAGTGGGCCGCGACACGCCGTCCTTCGAGCAGGGGTTGCTCGACGCAATGCGCGAAGACCCCGACGTGTTGATGGTCGGCGAGATGCGTGAACCGGAAACCATGCGCCTCACCCTCAATGCGGCCGAAACCGGGCATCTGGTCTTTGCCACGGTGCATTCGGGCAGTTGTGCCGAGGCGCTGCAACGCGTTGTGCTGGCGTTCCCGGCCGAAATTCAGGACAACGTCGCCGCGCAACTGGCCGATTCCCTGGTCGCCGTCGTTTGCCAGCGCCTGCGGTTCCGCCCGGACCTGGAGTTGCGCCTGCCGGAGTGCGAGATTCTCCGCTCAACCAACCCGGTGCGGACGTTCATCCGCAATCGCGATTTCTTCAAACTGCCGCAGGCGCTCGAAACTGGCGCCGAGCACGGCATGTGGAGTTTCGAGCGTTACCAGGCGTGGATGGCCAAGCGCGCGCAATGGCACGTGCCGGATGCGCAGGATGAATCGCCGGATGCCGAAGAAACGTCCCCGTCGCCTGCCGTGGTGACGGTCGCTCCCGCAAAACCGCTCGCGGAGACGCAACCTCCGCCACCGCGCAGCAGCAGTCGTTCGTCCGGACCGATCGAGATCGAGCCGGTCGAAGGCGGACTGGATGAAGTCATCAAGCGGTTGAGCTGAGAAGCGTGGCAGCGACGCCCATGTGGCTGAGGCCGCGAGTGGACGGTCCTGGGGAATCGGGTTTTCACGATTCGGGCGTCGCGTCCACGCTCCGGCGACGATGCGTCCCCGCTACGAGTTGGATTCGGTCTGCACCACTCTGGCAGAGACAGCGCGCTCGACAGTTTGCCGGTTGGTTTCTACCATGCGCGACGCATGATCACGCGCTATTCCCGCCCCGAAATGCGGGCCATCTGGACCGACGAAAACAAACTCCGCCTCTGGCTGCAAATTGAACTCCTCGCCAGCGAGGCGTTGGTGGGCCAGCACGTCGTGCCGCCCGACGATTTCAAAAAGCTCAAAGCCGGCGCGGAGAAGTGGCTCGACGATTTGCCAGGCCTCGTCGCTCGCCAGAAAGAGTTGGAGAAGATTCGCAACCACGACGTCATCGCCTTTACCGAAGCCGTCGCCGAAAAGGTCAACCACCGTGCCAGCCGCTGGTTTCACTTTGGCCTGACGAGTTCGGACATCGTGGATACCACCTTCGCCGTGCAGATGGTTCAGTCTGCCGACATCCTCATCGCCGACGTGAAGCAGTTGCTGCCCGTCATCGCCCGCCGCGCGAAGGAATATCAGATGACGCCCTGCATTGGCCGGAGCCACGGAATTCACGGCGAACCGACGACGTTCGGTTTGAAACTGGCGCTCATGCACGACGAATTCCGCCGCGTCCTCGAACGTCTTGAACGCGCCCGCGCTGTCGTCGCCATTGGCAAACTTTCCGGTGCCGTCGGCACGAACGCGCACCTGTCGCCGCGCGTTGAGGCCCACGTTTGCAAAAAGCTCGGCCTGCGCCCCGCGCCCATCGCCACGCAAGTCGTGCAGCGCGACATTCACGCCGAGTTCATGCAGACGCTCGCCCTCGTCGGCGCCAGCATCGAACGTTGGGCCGTTGAATTTCGCCACTTGCAACGCACCGAAGTGCTCGAAGCCGAAGAGCCGTTCACGGCCGGCCAGAAAGGCAGCAGCGCCATGCCGCACAAGCGCAACCCGATCACCTGGGAACGCCTCACCGGCCTGGCGCGCGTGTTGCGCGGCAACGCCGTCGCAGCGCTGGAGAACGTCGCCCTCTGGCACGAGCGCGACATCAGCCACAGCAGCGTCGAGCGCATCATCTTCCCCGATTCCTGCACGTTGCTCGATTACATGTTCGGCCTGCTCACGCGCCTGATGGACGGCCTCGTCGTCTATCCCGCGAACATGAAGAAGAACCTTGGCCTGAGCCTGGGCATGTGGAACTCGCAGACTGTCCTGCTCGCCCTCATCAAGAAGGGCCTGACCCGCGAAGCCGCCTACAAACTTGTGCAAGACGCCGCGATGAAAACCTGGGAAACAAAACACGCCGGCCGCGACGACGCCAACTTCGTCGAGCAACTCCAGGCCGATCCTGCCGTGGCGAAACATTTCAAGAAAGGCGAACTGGAAAACCTCTGCTCGCTCGACTTCCATTTCAAGGAAGTGAACAACCGGTTTAAGAAGCTGGGGCTGTGAACACGGCAGGGCGTGAATGGGCCGAATAAAATGAATGAGGGTTGGACGGTATTTGTCCGTCCGGCGCGATTAAGATCTCGTCAAAAATGATTTCTTTGTCTGCACAACTGTTCCGCGAAGTCCGGCACGGGTTTTTCCGAGTGCTGGCGGGCAAGAACGCGGCGGTTTATTTGGATGTGCTTGATGCATTGGAACGCGAGGCATCAGAACATCATGAAGGTCTAAGCCGTGAGGAAGCCTTGGCAATTGTGTCGGCGGCGTTGGCCCAGCATCCGGCATTTGCGCCCGAAGAGGGCGAGATTGAGGCGTTGGCGAGTGACCAATTTGCAAGCCTTCCTCTGCGAGAGAAAGCGCGCCGTGTGCTCGATCATCTGGCGAAGCAAGACATCGGCTGGATCTTGGATGAACAACTTCCTAATTGGGAGCGAGTGATTCGCTTCGATGCCCACGGCATCACGTTGCTTGAGGCCCTGCGGAGGATTGCCAGGCCGGAAGCGGCGGTGTTCACGGACAAGCTTCAAGGTGTATGCGCCGCGCTGACGAACTATGGAGCGTTCGTTGAAGCGCCGTTCACCCATCTCGAAAACTGTTTGGCTTTGGCGCGGGGCGGGCTTGGAGAATTGCGCGGCATTGAAAAATCTCTTAAGCGCCTGACAGAACGCCAGCGTGAGGCTGCGACGCTTGGAGAAATCTACGGCGTCGTTTTTGATCAATACGCCGAACAAGTGGGACGAACCTGCTATGCGGAACTCGTGCGCTCGCAATTACCCGCGCGCTTGGATGATGCGCTGGAGCGCATCCGAGGATTTCTGACGGACGACGAACTTTTGCATAAGATGCAGCATGAAGTTATGCGGCGCGACGGCATCGAACCGAGCACCGCGATGGCTCGGGTTCGCAACCGTTTGGATGAACTGGCTCGCGCGCTTGAACTGGTTCAACCGTTGGCGGATGAGGTTGATCGTCGCACTGCCGAGTTTGCACGGCGCTCGCTCGCCCGGTCGCGCTATTTGCAGGAAGTCGTGGGCGAACGTCGCACGCAAGTGAAAGAGTTATTCGATCGCATCAATGCCGCCTTCCCCGGAAGTCGCCTCGGCGATTTGAACGAGTTCATAAGCCTGCCACCGCTGCTCCTGCCTGATTCACGACTGCTCGCGGGCCGCGATTCGCTCTACGAACCACCTCACCGCCGGACGCTGGAAGAGAATCCGCCGGTGGATGACGACGTAACTGAAGGGCAACGAGACCGGGCAAAAGCCCAGCTTGGGGCGGTGGTGCGAGACTCTTTGACCGTTGCTCGCGCTAATCGCCTGGTGGAAAAACTCATGGGCGGCAAAGGCGCGAGAATCGCGAGTGCCGACTTGCCAGTTCACAACGAAGACGATCTTGCAGACGTGATTGCGCTCTTGTTACACGCCGATTCTGGCGAGGCGCGTTACCGGGTTGAAGTGCCCCGCGAAAAGACCGACGCGGCAGTCGCCGAGTTTGACGATAAGCTGAATTATCACTTGGAGAAATTCTTCATCATCAAAAAATGACACCGGAAACAAACTCAACGCCCAACGCGAGCGTGCTTCGCTTGAACGACGCGGATCGCAACCGTCTGGGCGAAGTCCTGCGGGAGTTGCTGGCACACGGCTCAATCATGGGCCTCGAACCGGGCAAGTCGGACATCTATGACTGGTGCAGACAGAATCCGGATTGCTTGCGCGAGATGACGGCTTTGCTCGGTTTTGCGGTTTTCTCCGAACATGAGAGCCGTTTAGCGCAAGTAGTGCCACAATCGTCTTCGCTCACCCTGCGCTTGCGGCAAGATGCGACGCTCGTGCTGCTGGCGCTTTGGTATGAACTCGACACGCAAGTTCGCGATAACGGAGCGACCGAAGTCCGGCTGACAGTTGAAGAACTGAATCAGCTCCTCAAGGAAAAACTCATGCCGGATTTGAAAAGCCAGCCCAGCGCGGGACGGATGCGCGAAATTCTCGCCCAAGCCCGCCGCTTCAATTTGATTCGCGTGGATCTTGCCGAGCCGTTTGAACAATCGCGCATTGAGATCCTGCCGACTTTGAAAAAGGTCATTCAGTTCAACGGCATCGAAGACTGGAACAAAACCGCGGAACTGCATCGCAATCCAACGGTTGAGGTTTCCGATGCTGAAGCCACGGGCGAAGGAGAAGAGGAGACGCCATGAGCCGCGCCATAAAGCTTGCCCGCCTCCACGCCATCAACTGGTATGGCTACAACGATTCGTTGCCGGTAGACGGGAATCTTTTGCTCGCAGGCGTCACAGGTTCGGGCAAATCCGTTTTGATGGACCTCATTATGACGGTGCTGGTCGGGACGGACGTGGCAAGCGATCACTTCAACCGCTCCGCCAGGGGAAGACATTCGGACCGCACGTTGAAAAGTTATTGCCTGCTCGACACCAAGCGCGAAGAAAACGGCGTTCCGCAGTATCAGCGAGACAAAGGCGTGATCACTTACATCGCGCTGGAGTTTATTTGGCCGGCCAAGTCCAGCGAAGAGCCGCGCACGGAAACCTGGGGGCTGCGAATCGAATATCGCAACGCCGCCGAGAACCAAGGCCACATCAAGGCGTTCTTTTGCGACGGAGCGCTTTCCAAAGATGACTTTCTGTCCGTCAGTCACGAGGACGGCAAGAAACGCTCGCTCGAACTCGCGGCGTTCCGTCACTTCATCGAAAAACAACGCGAGGGAACTTTGTTCGAGACACAGGACAAGTTCCTGCGGGACATGGCGAACGAGCAGCATCTGAATTTTAATCGTGCCGTGCTGGCTGCGTTGCTACCGCAGGCCATGGCATTCACGAACCGCGAGTCGTTTGACAGCTTCATCCGTGATTTCGTCCTGCCGGGCGACCAGCTTGACGTAAACAACGTCGTCGCCAGCTATAAAAGCTTCCTCGCCTTCGAAGGGGATCTGAAGAATCTGCGCGATCAGAAAACACGACTTGAAGCCATCAAGAAACTTTTTGACGCCCACGGCGACGCCAAGCGCGATCAACTCGTCGCCCGCTGGCTAGCGGCGGAGTTGAGCCACACCCACGCGTTAGCGGTCGCAGATGAAAAACAAAAGAAACTGGATGCGGAACGGGAGGCGTTCTCGAACGAGACGAAGCGCATTGATGCTCTCGAAAAGCTGATTGCCGAACGGAAGACAGAGATCGAACAACTCAAGAATCTGATTCGCACCACGCCGGGCGGAGAGGCTTATTTGTTTATCAAGGAGCGGAACAAAACGCTCGTCGGCGAGATCGAAAGTCTTCGCAGCATTGGAACGAAGGTGGATGACGCGCTCCGCAATCGCGTCCGCCTGGCGCGCAAGTGGCGGGATGAAGTTCAGTCCGCACCGCTATCGGAAAAAGTGGACACAAGCGCGCTTGAGACAGCCATCAAGAAACTTGAATCTTGCGAAGCCTCGGCTAGCGAGGCGGCGCTGCAAGCAGTCGCGGAGGAAGCGGGACGGGTTAAGAGTGCGCTAAGCCGGGCTGTTGGTCCGGTTCGCGATAAACTTGATGAAGTGCGTCCGAAACTGGGAAAGCTGCGCGAGGAAATTGACGCGCTGAAGCTCGGACACCTGCCGTTCCCGACCGCCCTGCTGCAATCGCTCAACGAGGCTTTGCCCCGCGAAGGTCGGCAGCCTGCCGCGCAGCCATTGTGCAAGCTGTGCGAACTCACCGATGAAAAATGGCGCGCATCCGTCGAGGTCGCCTTCACGCGCAAGTTCGCCGTCGTCATAAGCGAGGCGAACTACGACGACGCGTTAAGGATTTACCACCAGATGAAAAACGACTCGCCGCAGGAGTCATTGATTCACCCAGTCAAGGCATTGCGGCTGACGAAACCGGTGAAGCCCGGCTCACTCGCCGAAAAGATTCGCGCGGAGCATCCCGTTGCCCGTGCAATTGTCAGCAATTTGTTTGGCGACTTGATTTGTGTCGAAAAGCGCGAGGATTTGGCCAAGCACGATTACGCCATTCTGCCAGATGGTTTCATGGCCCGTGGCGCGTTTATTGAGCGGCGGCGGCACTATGACGATTTGCCGTTCGTTGGTCAGCGCGGACTGGAACAACAACTCGCGCTGAAGCAATCGCAGTGGTCTGACCTGAGCGCGCAAGAGCGCCGACTTGCGCCGATTTCCAGCGCCGTGCAGGGAATACTTGAACGCGCGGCGCAATTCATCCCAGAGCATACATCGCTCACGGCTGACCTCGTTCGTGCGCAGGGCTTGGCTGAAAAGGAAAGGGAGTTGAAAGAGAATATCGCCAAACTTAACACGATTGACCGGGCAAGTTTCGAGGAGAAAGACCGCGAACTCAACAAGCTCGGCGCAGACCTGCCCGAATGGGAAAAAGAACATCTCCAACTGGTTGGCAGCCAGAAAAAGGGGCTGATCCAAACGCTTGAACCTCAAAAATGCGTGAGTGACGTGATGGTTTATTGGATTCATCTTTTGTTTGCAGGGGTCGGAGCGGTTTGGAGGGCTCCGGCACAAAGTTCACTTTTAGTGA
>Ga0247727_10003242_pt1 | contig 36214 bp, 29 predicted proteins | sample WisWelCaveWW1625_FD_202498 | JGI IMG/M metagenome (GOLD analysis project Ga0247727, IMG submission 202498) | Biofilm microbial communities from Wishing Well Cave, Virginia, United States - WW16-25 | ecosystem: Environmental > Aquatic > Deep subsurface > Groundwater > Cave microbial mat | place...
CACCTACCTCGTGGCGAAGTACCCCGGGCTCAGGCGGCGGCTCCACCTGCTTGCGCCGCCGGATGACGGCCGCTCCGCTCTTGTGCTGCACGCGCTGCTCGACGACAGCCTTCTCCGGCAGCTTGGCGCCGAGTTTTTCGCGCAGCAGGTTGGCTTCGGCTTCGCCCACGAGCGACATCGCGGTCTTGAGATCGATGCCCAAGGCCGTGGCTTTCTCGACGATCTCGTTGCGATCGATGCCGAGTTCTTCCGCGATCTTATAAGCGCGAACTTTTGCCATGAACTCCGCTTCTCAATCTGTCTGGGTCGTCCCAGACTCCTTCGGCTCCACCGCAGTCGGCGGCTCCGCTGCTTGCGCGACCGCTTCGGCCGCAGGAAGCGCCGCGGGCGCCACCTCGCCCTGCGCCTGTGCCGCCACGGCTTCCGCCGCAAGCCGGCGCTCTTCCTCGCGCTGCTTCACCGCCAGCTCTGCGGCGCGCGCCCGGATGGCGAGTGCCCCCGCCTCGTCGATACCCGGCAGCGAACACAAAAGCTCGACTGGACACTCCGCCAGATCTCCCAGCGACAGGATCCCTTGTTGGAGCAGAATCTCGGCTTCGGGTTCACCGCAGGTCTCCACCACGGAGACCGCCTCGGCGAGCCAGCGTGCCACTTCGCGCATTTTCGACTCGCTCTTGATGTCGATATGCCAACCCGTGAGCTGGGCCGCCAAGCGCACGTTTTGTCCACGGCGTCCGATAGCCAGAGATAATTGGTCATCGGGCACGATGACGTCCATCGCCTTGGTTTCCTCATCGATAATGACCTTTGAGACCTGGGCCGGCGAGAGAGAGCTGCACACGTAGCGCGCCGGGTCGGGATTCCACGGTACAATGTCGATGCGCTCCCCGCGCAGCTCCTGCACCACCGCCTGCACGCGGCTTCCCTTCATGCCCACGCACGCCCCCACCGGATCCACGTCGCTGTCGCGGGAAGCCACCGCGATCTTGGCGCGCCCGCCCGGCTCGCGCGCAGCCGCGACAATGCTGACGATACCCTCGTAGATCTCTGGCACTTCCTGCGCGAAGAGCTTCTTCAGAAATTCCATGGAAGCCCGCGACAACACGATCTGCGGACCCTTGGTTGCCTTGTTGACGTCGAGAACATAGGCGCGGACGCGGTCGCCCGGCCGGTAGGTCTCGCGCGGGACCTGCTCCTTGGGCGGCAGCACAGCCTCCGCGCGCCCGAGATCGACCACGATGGCCCCTTTTTCGAAGCGGCGGACGATACCGTTTACGACTTCGCCTCTGCGGTCCTTGTACTCGTCGTAGACGATGTCGCGCTCCGCGTCCCGTACGCGCTGGATAATCACCTGCTTGGCGGTCTGGGCCAGGATGCGTCCGAAGTCCTCCGTCTCGATTTTCACGCCGATCTCGTCGCCGACTTCCGCCTCAGGATCGTATTCGTGAGCGCGTTCGATAGCGATCTGCGTCTTGTCATCGGTGATTTCCTCGACGACCGTGCGGAACTCAAAGAGCTCGATCTCTCCCAACTCGTCGTTGAAACGGGCCTCGATTTCCCGCTCCTGTCCGAATTTCCGCCGCGCCGCCTGGCGCATGGCCTCTTCCAAAGCCTCGACGATGACCTCGCGGCTCATCCCCTTGTCCTTGGCGATCTGATCGATCTCGCGTTTTAAACCCAACATTCGTCTCGCTCCGCGCGAAGCTCGCACGCGGCGGCAGCCGCCGGACTCACTTCGCCTTTAGTGTCTCGCCTCCCGCGCAAAATCCGCCCGCGTCACGTGGTAAACCACCCGCGCCCGGTTCACCGCCTCGAAAGGAATCGCGCACTCATGCCCCTCGCTGCGCAGGGTCAGCGTCCCCTCAGCAAACGCCAGCAGTTCGCCGCGAAAACGGCGGCGCCCTGCGATGGGCGCACGCGTCTCGAGTTGAATCTCGCGTCCCACCGCCCGCTCGAAATCCACCTCCCGGGCCAGCACGCGATCGAGTCCCGGTGACGAAACCTCCAAGCGGTAACGGCCCGCGATCAGGTTCGCCGCGTCCAGGTGCACACCCAACTCCCGCGAAATTTCCGCGCAGCTCTCGATCGAAACCTGACCGTCGCCCCGCGGCGTATCCAACGTGACGCGCAGCAGCGCGGCGCCTGGGCCCTGCAACAGCTCCGCGTCGACCAACTCCAAACCGTACTCGCTCACCACAGGTTCGATCACCGTCAAAAGCGCCTCCGGGATCGCTCGGTACACGCGATGACTCACCCTACTGCGCGTCAAAAACGGTTGAGCCAACCAGCCTGCAAAAAAAAAGTGGACACCGCGTCCACTTCTTCCCCGTCCCGGCAGCGCAGCAAAAACGCTCTTTCGCTGCCGAAACCACCACACAAATCGCACCTAACCTATCTCACCGGCTGAGGGATCGCAAAGGCCTCAGTGATCGACCCGCCGCGAGCTCTTCAAACCAAGGCCGCAACACAACCAAAGGCCTTAACCTCGCTCTTTCCAAGCATTTTCTCAGCTTTCAAGTGCACCGATCAGGTCGCGCACGCGGGAGCAGCCCGCGCGCACAAGATAGGCCGCAATGCCGTCAACAATTTCGGCCGCGGCCGCCGGGTTCAAATAATTGATGGTGCCCAGCTGCACCGCAGTGGCTCCACACAGCAAAAACTTGAGGGCGTCCTCGGCCGAGCTGATGCCTCCGATACCGCAGATCGGAATGCGCACGGCGCGCGCGGCCTGATACACCATGCGCAGCGCCACGGGTCGGATGGCGGGCCCGGAAAGCCCGCCCAGTCCGTTTTTCAATACGAGGCGCCGCGTTTCCAAATTTACGTCGAGAGCCTGCAGCGTGTTGATGAGCGATAAGGCATTGGCGCCCTCGCCCTCACAGATGCGCGCCATTTCGGCGATCGAAGTTACATTGGGCGAGAGTTTGATGAGCAGAGGCTGCGGCGTCGCGCGCCGCACCGCGCGCACCAATTGAACCAAGAGCTCCGGCGCTTGGCCGAACTCGATGCCGCCGCTCTTCACGTGAGGACAAGAAGCGTTGATTTCAAAGCCGGCGACTTTGGGCACGCCGGAGAGGCGTTTCAGCACCTCTGCGTATTCCGCCGCTTCGGTTCCGAAAACGCTGGCGATGACAGGAACATCCTCGGGAATCACCGGTAGCTTTTCTCGCACGAAAACTTCGACGCCGACGTTCTCGAGGCCGATGGCGTTCAGCATGCCCGCCGGCGTCTCGGCGATGCGGGGCGGGTAGTTCCCGGCGCGCGGCAGCAAGGTCAGGCTCTTGGTGACGAAGCCGCCCAAGGTCCGCAAATCGAGAAAGGGCGAAAACTCCGTGCCGTAGCCGAAGGTCCCCGACGCGGTGAGCACCGGATTGCGCAGCGCGATGCCACCCAGGTCAACGGAAAGATCCGCCGCTGCACTCATGCGAGGCCACTCCAATCAACCGCGTCCGCTGCGAAGACCGGACCCTCGCGACACACGAGGGAAAACACACCGTCCCGCTGCGGAACAGCACAGCCGAGACAGACGCCGAAACCGCAGGCCATGCTGTTCTCAAGCGATACGAAGCAACGCTGCCCGGCTTTCGCCGCCGACTCCGCCACGGCGCGCATCATCGGCGTAGGACCGCAGGCGTAGACCGCGGCGCGCGGGCTGCTCGCCAAGGCGCGTTCGAAAGGTTGCGTCACCAGGCCGCGCTCGCCCGCGCCGCCGTCCTCCGTCGCGACTTCGACGCGCAGCTCCGGAATCGCGCGGAAATCGTCGAGGCCCATCAGGTCCTCCGCCGCGCGCGCACCGAGAAAGACCGCTGTCGGTCCGCGCTGGACGGATAGCGAAGCCAGCGCGTAGAGGGACGCGATCCCTGTGCCACCCCCAACTAAGAGAGCATCTTCTCCTGCCGCAGGCAGTGGAAACGAGCGGCCTAGGGGACCAACAACTCCCACGGATTGGTCCACTCTTGCCTCCGCGAGTAGAGCAGTGCCCCGTCCCGTCACTTTGTAAAGAATTTCGATCTCGGTTTCGGCTGAGTATGCACGCTCACGATAGATCGCCATGGGCCGCGGCAGCAGGGGATCCCAGCGCTCGCAGGCCGCGCGCGCGCCCGGAGAGAGCATCGCGAACTGACCCGGTCGTGCCCCCGGCCAGCCCGGCACGCGCAGTAAAAGCCTCCAGTTGCAGCCTCCCGCCGGCTGGTTGCTGAGCACTTCAGCCGCGGCGCGCAGCGGCACTCCGCCGCGGCTCACCGGGGCACCTCGATCTTGAGCTGGCGGAGTTTGCGCGACAGGCTCTCGCGAGCGATGCCGATCACCTCCGCCGTCTTCGAGATATTCCAGGCATTCTGCTGCAAACGCATCTGAATGAACTCGCGCTCGAAAGCCCGGCGGGCGGCCTCGAGGCTGGCGGTGCTCTTGGATTCTCCGGTTTCCCGGCGCAGCAAGTTTTCCGGGAGAGCCCCGGGTTCAATCTTGGCATCGGGAACCATCAGCACGAGGCGCTCGATCAAATTGCGCAGCTCGCGCACGTTGCCCGGCCACGGTGCCGCCTGCAACAAGGTCATCGCTTCGGGAACGATCTCCTTCGTCTTCACACCGGATTCGGCACAGAATTCCTGCGCAAAGGCGGCCGCTAATACCGAGATATCTTCGCGGCGCTCGCGCAGCGGCGGAACGTGAAAGGGAATCACGTTGAGGCGGTAGTAAAGATCTTCGCGGAAGCGTCCCTCCGCGATCTCTCGCTCCAGGTTCTTGTTGGTCGCTGCGATCACGCGCACGTCGACTTCAAAGGTCTGCGACCCCCCGACGCGTTCGAACTTGTGTTCCTGAAGGATGCGCAGGATCTTGGCCTGGGTCTTCAAACTCATGTCCGCGATCTCGTCCAGGAAAATCGTGCCTTGATCCGCGAGCTCGAACTTGCCGCACTTCTGGGCGAGCGCGCCGGTGAAGGCCCCCTTCTCGTGTCCGAAGAGTTCGGACTCGATCAGCTCCTCAGGAATGGCGGCACAGTTCACCTCGACGAAGGGCTTGTCCGCGCGCTTGCTCTGGAGATGGATCTGGCGCGCAACGAGCTCCTTGCCCGTTCCGTTCTCACCGGTGATCAAGACGCGGCCGGTGGTGGGGCCGGCGACGCGGATCATCTCCTTCAACTTTTCCACCACGGGCGACACGCCCAGAATTTCGTGGGCGCGCAGCGCCTCGACGCACAGGCGCCGGTTCTCCCGCTCGAGCTGCGTGCGATCCAGCGCGTGCTCGATCGTGAGCAAGAGCTTCTCGAGGGAAAGCGGTTTCTCGATGAAGTCGTAGGCGCCCAGACGCGTCGCTTTGACCGCGGTCTCGATGGTGCCGTGGCCGCTCATCATCACCACCGGCAATGCCGGATAACGGCTGCGCAGCTCTTCCAACACGTCCAAACCGTCCCGCCCCGGCATCGCCACATCGAGGAGCACGAGGTCCGGAGACGGATCTTCCCCGAGGCACGCGAGCGCCCGCTCACCATCCTCGGCCAGCGCGACTTCAAAACCCTCATCGGCCAGGATGCCCGCCAGGGAGCGGCGGATACTGTCTTCGTCGTCGACGACCAGAATGCAACGCAACGAATGCTCCTAGGCGCCCCGCACCGGCAGTTCGATGAGGAAGCGAGCGCCCCGTGGACGATTCTCGTGGACGCGAATGTAACCGCGGTGATCCGTCACGATGCGCGAGACGATGGCGAGGCCCAGTCCCGTTCCGTGCCGCTTGGTGGAGTAGTAGGGCTCAAAAACCCGCCGGCGCTCGGCGGCGGGAACACCGACTCCGTTGTCCGCGACTTCGAGCCGCACCATCTGAAGCGGCGCATCGTAGGCCGTGCGCAGTTCGACCTGCCCCAACTCGCCGCCGCGATCCTTCTCAACGGCTTGGCGCACCGCAGCGATGGCGTTGTCGATCAGATTGGTAAGCGCGCGTCTCATCTGGTCGCGGTCCACGTCCACCAACGGCAACTGAGGCGCCAGGTCCGTCTTGAACACGACGCCCTCGGTCTCCGCGTAGCTCGCCACCGCTTCTTCGACCACGCGGTTCACGTCACCCGATTCCAGCTTGGCAGCGGGCAGGCGCGCGAAATTGGAAAATTCATTGGTCAACATCTTCAAAGTGTCGACCTGAGCGGTGATGACATCCACGCACTCGTCAAAAACACGCACCTCTTCGGGCGCTGCCGCCAAGCGGCTGCGGAAGCGGCGGCGCAAGCGCTGAGCCGAGAGCTGGATGGGTGTGAGCGGATTCTTGATCTCGTGGGCGATGCGGCGAGCGACCTCGCGCCAGGCCGCCATGCGCTGGGCGCGCACGAGCTGGCTGTAATCATCAAAAACAACAACGGTGCCGTGAGCGCGCCCCTCTTCGTCCTTGAGCAAGGTAAGCGTGACGAGCAGCGTCAGCACTTCGCCGCGCAGAGGAACCTGAATCTGGCGCCGGATGTTCTCGCGCACGCCGGAGCGCAGTTCGCCCTGCAACTCCTGAACGATCGCGAGGTGCTCGGCCCGCGACAACACTTCTTCCACGGGGCGGCCGATCACCGGCGTGCCCGGAGGCAGACCGAGCAAGCGCTCGGCCGACGGATTCACCGTGTTGACGCGCCCATCGGCCGCCAGCGAAATCACCCCCGCGCCGATGTTGCGCAGCACGATCTCGGTGTAGCGGCGGCGGCGCTCGAGCTCGGCCGCGGAGTGCTCGATGCCCGCGCGCGCCTCCCGTAGATCGCGCGTCATACGGTTGAACGACTCGACGAGAAAACCGATCTCGTCGTTAGCCGCCGGCTCAACGACCACGTCGAGATTACCGCGCGCCACTTCAGCAGTGCCCTCCGCCAATGCGCGAATGGGGGTCGTGACGCCCTTGGCCAGCCGGAAACCGAGCCACGTCGCCAACAGGAGCACCACCAAAAAAGCCAGGAACAGTTCTAATTGATACGCGGAGCGGATGTGTCCGGCAGCGGGTTGCAAGCTGCGGTAGCCGAGTAGTGTGGAGCGGATGTCGGCAACTTTACGCGTGAGTGAAATCGGTACGAAGTAATTTACCACCACTACGCCTACGGCCTCATCGGCGCGGAACGTCGATGCGATGGGAACCGCCCCGCGGATAACGTCCCCGCTATCGAGCGCGGCGACGCTCGTCGCTGGTCGGCCGTGCAGGGCTTCTAACACAAAATCGGCGTCCGGACGCGCGAAGTTCGCCACGGGAATCTCCGGGTTGACCGCGGTGACGAGCTCCTCACCCGTCGCGCTGAAAATTTCCACCACGCCCAGGTTGTATTCCCGCTGCTTGATGGCCACCCACTGGGTCAGCTCCTGCAAGCGGTCCTCCCTCAGGAGTTGTCCTTCCGTGATCGATTTCGCCAAGTTGTTGCCGTAGAAGAGCGCGTTTTTTTCCGCCGCGCCGTAGTAGCTCTCAGCCACTTCTTCACTGGCCTCGAGCGCGCGCTCAACTTGCAGACCGAACCAACTCTCAATCGAAGTGGTCACGAAAAAAGACGAGGCCGCGAACAAACCCAGCGAGGTGAGCAGCGCGATCCAAACGAAGGCACCCACGAATTTGAGATTCAGGTGCGAACCCAGGATGCCGCGCCGCCGCTCGCCGACCAGCTTCCAGACGTTACGCCCGATGAGGAAGAAGAGTAGAACGATCAAAATCACAGTGACGAGATTGAGCAGCAGAAACAGACCGCTGTCCCCGACGCCCTGGGTAGCACCAGCGAGCGGCTGCAACACCACGAGGGCGAGGATGACGGCCAACACCACCAGGCCGATGGAGATTTCACGCCGGCGCCGGCGGCGCTCGGCCAGCGGCAATTCAGAGGTGAGTGTGGGGTCCGCGCTCACTTGCTCGTTTCCTTCTCGTCTGATTGCACGATTCCACGGACCTCTGTCTCAGAAAATCGCAGGGGATGGTACAGAGCAAAGCACCGAACGACAGAAGGCTCTGGGCCTGCCCCATGCTTCTACCGGAGCTTCACCCGCTGGAACTCCAGCTCGGACGATCCTTTCAAGTAGCTGAAAATACTATATAAATTTCTATAGTTGTACAACGAGAAGCCCATTAAGCCCAAGCGTTGGCTTTCCGATGGTGAAATTACTGCGTGGGCTTTTTCCTTCGTATCCAAGTAGGCGAAGAACTCCAAAGCCTTCCGCATCACGCTCAGTTACGATGGAGGGGAGCGGTGAAGGCCTCGCTTGCCCAGGCGAACCGCCTTTTCGCAGCGGATCCAGAGCGTGCAGATATCTTCGCCTCCCTCGAGCTCGAGCACACCCAACGGGGCCAGTGGGAAGCGCTCGTAGAGCTCTACAACCACCGCCTCGCTGCCACATCACTCAAGCGAAACCCCAGCGAAACCACGCGTCTGCAATTGCGACTCGGGCAAATCCTGGAGGAACGCCTTCTGCGCACAGAACAAGCCGCGCGCTGCTACGAGGCGCTGCTGTGCCAGGAACCCACTTCCCCCATCGCCCTGCACCAACTCCGGCGGCTCTACGTACACCGCGGCGACTGGAGCAAGGTCACCTGCATTGCGAACGCCGAGTTCAAAAGTCTCCGCGAGGCATGGGAGCGCGCGACGTTCCACGTCGAAATGGGGACGCTGTGGGCCGAACAGTTCCGCGATTGGGCTCGGGCTCAGGCCGCCTTCGAAGCGGCTCTATCCATCGACTCCAAGCACGCTGACGCCCTGGTAGGCCTGGCCCGCTTGCACGAGGCGCGCGGTGAATGGGAAGACGCGGTCGACGATTGGGCGCGCCTGGCCGAGATCCAAATGGGACCGGACCGCGCCAACGCGCTCATCGAGCAAGCGCGAGTACTTGCGGAAGCACTCTCCGAGCGCGCAGCCGCTGAGCGTTGTCTAACCCACGCACTCGCCGAAGACTCCTCCTGCCGCAGGGCTGCGATCCGACTGGAACAGCTCTGGCTCCAGCAACTGGAACACACAGCACACGCTTCTGACACCAACGTGGAAACAGTCCATCTGCACGAGCGCTGCCTCGACACAATTCTGAAACTGGCGACGCTGCGCGCGGAGTCCCTCGGCGATCCTGCTAGTGCACTAGCGGTGCTGGAAGCCGCCGTACACGAGTTCGGTGCCCTGCCCTGCCTTATCCATCCCCTGGCGGCGCACTGCCGCGAAGTGGGAGATCACGCGCGCCTGATTGCACTGTGTCGCCGAGCGGCCGCGGAAGCGCGCGAACCCGCGGAGCGCGCAGAGTGGTGGAAACAATTGGGCGAGGTGTTGTGTGCGCAAGGCCGGCAGCAAGAAGCCAAGACCGCTTGGGCGCGCGCCGTCGCCGATCACCCGGACGATGCGGACTGCGCGGAAAAACTCAAGCGCTTGTGCCGCGAGCTTGGCGATACCGAGGCACTGGCCCACTTGCTCGAGATCCAACTCGCGCGCTGCACAAGCCCTCCTGCGGAACTCCCCTTGCGCATCGAGCTGGCAGAAATCGAAGCCGGCGAGCTGCGCCATCCGGAAGCAGCGCTGCTTCATTACCGCCGCGCCCTTGAAATCGAGCCGCGCCAACCCGAAGTCCTAGAACGCGCACTCGCCTTGGCCCGCGAGTTGGCAAAGCCCGAACTCGCACTCGCGCTGCTCGAGCGTCTCGGAGAACATGTCGACGCAGCAACCCTGCGAGCGGACTTGGCGGTACAACGCGCCGAACTACTGGCCAAGACTTTCGGTCGCGCGGATGCCGCCATCGCGGCCTACCGCGAGGCTCTCGCCTATAACCCAGCCCATGAGCAAGCTCGGCGGGCCTTGCGGGAAATCCTGCAGTCCCTGGGCCGTTTCCCCGAGCTGCTGGCCACACTTGAGAGCGAAGCCGAAAACACCCATGGCAGCGAGCGCGAAGTCTGGCTCGAGCGCGGCGCCCGTCTCGCCTGGAGTCAGGTTTCCCTCGCAGCAGCCTTACCTTGGCTTGAAAAACTCCGCGCCCTCCGCCCGCACGACCTCCGCGTGCTCGCGCGCATCGCCGATATCCACCGCCGCAGCAGTCATTCGACCGCCCTGCTCGACGTGCTCGAGGAACAGTGCCGGCTTTGCACAGAGCCAAAGCAACGACTCGCGCTCCTGCGCGAGCGCGCCCTCTTATTGGAAACTTCGTTAGCTCGCCCCGAGCAGGCGGTGGAAATCTTGGAGCAAATCAGGCGTGAAACTCCCGCATGCCGCGAGACCTTGGAAAATCTGGCGCGACTCTACGCGCTGCTGAAGCAGCCACACGCCCTCGCCGGAGTGTTGAGTGAACTGATTCCCAACTCGTCTCCGGAAAGCCGCAATGCGCAGCGGCAACAGCTCGCGCGCCTCTTCCTCGACGAACTGGACGATCCTGAACGCGCAGCCGTCGAACTGGAAGCGGCCATTGCGGAGGCGCCGGCGAAGGGCCCGCAGCGCGCCGCCTTACTCTCCGATCTGGGCCGGGCCCGCCTGGCTCGGCAGCAACATCGCGCTTTCGCGCACTGCGCAGAAGCCGAACTGGAGGCCCTGCCGCGCGAGGAGAGTGTCTATGCGGAACGCCGTCGGGAACTCCATCGCTGCCTCACCCGCGTCTACCGAGAGGAACTCGCACAACCTGAGCGCGCCCTCGAACACCTGCGCCACCTCGTGGACGCTGAAACCACTTCCGACGCACATCGAGAATCCGCACACGAGCAGCGCGGATATGCAGATTCCCTCTTCGCACTTCTGCGCAGCCACGGCTGCTACGTCGAATTGGCGCGGCGCCTTGCCGAACGCACCGCCCAAATTCCCTGTGACGCTGCGTGTTGGCTGGAACTCGCAGAAGTGCGCGAAGGCCAACTCCACGAACTCCGCCCGGCACAACAGGCCTATCGCGAGGCGCTGCGACAACACCCCGGCAACCTGGTCGCCCTGCGCGGCCTGCGCCGCACCTCGGAACGCCTGAACGATTGGGAGGAAGTCGCTCGCACACTCGAGGAGGAAATCGAGAGCACGGCACGGGACGACGCGATGCGAGCCGCTCTGCTGCGGCGCCTCGGTGACGTGTATTGGAAAAAATTGGGATGCACGACTCAGGCCCAGCGTGCCTACACCACCGCGCGCGCCCTCACTCCCCGCGACCTCCGCCTGCTCCGCACCCAAGAAGAACTACTGGAAGCTGTAGAAAATTGGCGAGGCTTGCGGGATCTCTACCGGCTGGAGATCGAAGAGATTGACGGCGGTGAAGCCGAGCGGTGCCGGCGGCTCTGGCTGCGCGTCGCAGAACTCAGCAGCGACCGCTTGGAAGATCCAATGGGCGCCCTTGCAGCGCTCGAAGCGGCCCACGCGATCGCACCGATTAGCGAGGAAGCAGCCTCCCGGCGGCGGATCGCCTTCGCACACCGCAGCGGCGACCTGCATCGGCTCACCGCCGCGCTGCGCGACCACTGCACCCGACCGGGCGCGTTGCCGAGCGAACAAGACGTCTACGAGCTCGCCCGTACCCTCCACGATCTAGGTGAGACCCGCGAAGCTCGCGAACGCCTGGAAGCGGCCCTTTCAACCACCACGACCCACGTTCCCACCTGGGATCTCGCCGCCGAGTTACGGATCGCTCAAGGCGACCGGATTGGGGCGGCTGACGCACTCATCGCAGGGGCAGCGCTGTGTGCGGAGCGAGACGCCTGCGAACGGTTGCTGCGCGCCGCTCAATGGCTCGTGGAGTGCGATCCACCGCGTGCTGCCGACTGCGCAGCCCAAGTTGCTGCGCGCGCGCCGACGCACCCGCAAGCCCACGCCTTGCTCGCCCGTTACTACGCACAACTAGGACGCAGCGAGGATGCAGCGCGCGCGGCCCGGCGAGCACTGGCCCAAACCGACGCCGCCGAGATTTTCTCTGCTGAGCGATTGGCCGAGCTGCGGGAAATCGTCGCGCCTCCGCGAGCAAAGTGCACTCCGAAAAACCTCCCGGCCGAAAGCGCGCTGCGACCTGCTTGGAATCGCGAGGAAGCATGGCTGCACGCGCAGACTTTGGAGCAAAAAGGAGAACACGCGAAGGCCGCGGAATGTTTCGGTGTTATCGCCGCTCGCGATCCTGCGTACAGCGCGGCCGCGCTGGCGCAGGCGCGACTGCTACGCTGCCTGGGTTGCTGGCAACTTGCCGCAGAGAAATTGCGTGCCTTCAGCAGCGCCTATCCGGGGCCACCGAATGAGCTCGGCCCGGTACAACTCGAATTGGCCCGCTTGCTCGCCGGTCCTCTGCAAGAGCCCCGCGCCGCCCGTGACGTTCTGCACCAGATCCTCGAGCATGTTCCCGACTTCACCGCCGCTCGGGACGACTTGGCGGAAGTGCTAGTCCAAATCCCCGAGACACACGGGGAGGCCGTTGCCCTCCACCGCACATTGTTGGCACAAGCACCGACGCGCTGTACTTCACTGCGCGCCCTGGCTTCCATCGCCGCGAGCCGCGGAGACGACGGCAATGCCCGCGACGGCTTCACCATCCTGCGAGCGCTCGGCATGGCTTCCCCTGCGGAGCAACGAGCCGGCACGACCCGACTCCACTTCCAATCCGACCCACGGCCAGCGCTGGAAGACCCCGTCTGGGAGTGCTTGCGGAAGTTGGCGTGTGCCGCGAGCACTCCGCTCGCGCACGCGTTAGGCGCCTCGCAACAAGCGTTGCGCGCTGCCCGCGGAGATCCGGCGATCGGTTTTGAGCACGCCGCCTTGATCGCCGAAGCGGAACTCTGCGCTCCCGCACTGGTTCCCCTACCGACAGATGAAGTCGCTGCTGTGCTGACTCTGTTGGTTCAGTTAGCCGAAGCGGCAGAATCTGTTGCAGGGGATGGTTATCTCCTGAACGCTCTGGCTGCAGCGCTCGACAAACGCACACGGCGGCATCTCCGCCGCCTCCTACAGCCCGTCGGCACCCACCGGATCGCTGCGATTGATTTCGAAGCGTGGCGGGCGGAGCTGCGCGCCATGGCGTGCGCGATCGCCCTCGAGCGCTGCGGTGGAGATTTGGAGCTCGCGTTACGCTCGGTCTTGCGCAACGCTGCCGACTTCCCCGAGGATGTACCTCCGCCGGGCGCGCCAATCGTTCAGCAGGTAGCAACCTGCCCGACGGCGCACGCCCTGCTGCGCCAAGTCGTGCTGCGCTGGATCGACTCCTTTAACCCGGATTATTCATGAAGCGCCGTAGCGAGACCGCGGAGATGCCCGAAATGGTGGACGATTTCAAGGTTCGGCACCGGAGGCTGACTTCCCAGTACCTCGAGGAGACAAACGCGGAAATCATTCACCATTTCGGGCATCTCCGCGGTCTCGCTACGGCGCTTCATGAATAATCCGGGTTAAGGAAACGCCGTGCAAAAAGGCCGACGCCGCTTTCGACGCATGACCGTACGAGTTTTGGTGGATTACACGGGCCCGGAAGGACCGCGCTTTGAGTACGCCACCACGCTGGGGGCCGGTGGACTTTTCATCCAAACGGAAGAACCTCTGGAAAAAGGCGCCATTCTGCTCACTCGCTTCCGGCTATCCGGAAGAAAACAACTGCACGAAATTCCCGGCCGTGTCGTCTGGGTACGCCCGCCTCATGCCACAGGCGAAAACCACCTCTCCCCGGGCATGGGTATCGAATTCACCGATCCCGCGATCCGCTCGCAACTGGCTCAGGAGTTGGAGCAACTCCAATACCCCGAAGCCGCCGAGGATGACTAGAGCTCATTTCATAAACCCGGACCGAGCTAGGCGCAGACATCCGCGCCGAGAGCAAGGCACAAAATCGCAGCCATAGTGACGAGAACTACGGCGAGATTTCGCAACGCAGCTCTCGGCGCGAAGACCAAGCCTGGCGACGGGAGAGTTTGTGAGATGAGATCTAGCCCGGATTATTCATGAAGCTCCGTAGCGAGACCGCGGAGATGCCCGGAATGGTGGACGATTTCAAGGTTCGGCACCGGAGGCTGACTTCCCAGTACGTCGAGGAGCCGAACCCTTGAAATTGTTCGCCAGGTCGGGCAGATACGCGGTCGCAGTAGGTGCTTCATGAATAATCCGGGCTAGAGCACCGCGGGTTGGGGCCAGGGAAGCAGGGTCGGTTCCGACGCCCCAGCACCCAGCGATTCGAATCCCTCACGGCGGCGCAGCTCCGCAACCAGGCGCTGGTGCAGGGCGTGCCCTCCGCAACGCACCTTCACGTGCCCCCAGAACGGGCGGCCCAGCAGAGCGAGGTCGCCGATGAGATCCAAAATTTTGTGTCGGACGAACTCGTCGGCAAAACGCAGCCCTTCGCGATTCAGCACGCGGCTCTCGTCGAGTACAACCGTGTTGTCCAGGGAGCCGCCGCGCGCCAAGCCGCTGCGCCACAATTCGTTGACTTCGTGGAGGAATCCGAAGGTACGGGCGCGACAAATTTCGCGCTCAAACGTATCCGGTGTGACCTCCAAGCGCTCGATGTGCTGGCGCCCAATGGCGGGATGCGGGTAATCGACTTCGTAGCTGACCTGCAAACCCCGGGCAGGTTCGACGCGAATACTGCGCTCTCCATCTCCGAGCTCGCAAGTGCGTCGGATGCGGAGAGGCTGGCGACTCTCGCGCTGCTCATAAATACCCGCGGCGCGAATCAAAAATACGAAGGAAGCCGCACTGCCATCCATGACGGGGATCTCGGAACCATCCACTTCGATTCGCACATTGTCGATGCCGAGGGCATAGATCGCCGCCAACAGGTGTTCGACGGTACCGATGGTCGCCGTACCCCGTCCCAAACTGGTGGCCAGCCGAGTCGAGGCCAACATTTCCGGGCAGGCGGGAATCTCAATGCGTTGCGCGCCGCACAAACGCTGGAACACCACTCCGGTGTTGGCACGCGCGGGGTGGAGGATCAAATGCACCGGCGCCCCGCTATGGAGCCCAATCCCCGTGCACGAGATTTTCTCGGCGATCGTTCGCTGGCGCACCGACACCCCCCTCAGCTCCCAGCACCCTTTGATTCGATTACTGGCTGATGAAGCTGGTTACTGAACTCCCTTTAGCAAAGTGCGTACCGAACTCTTTCTACTTTCAGCAAAAGTCGCCACAAAAAAAAATTCTCATTTATAGGCAGCTAGTTAGAAAAGAATTCCGGTCCAGAGCCAAATAAGACCCCAGGGGTATCATATCCATTAAGGATTCATGAAAGTGATATTTTCGTTACGGCCGTGACAAATTTGTCACAGAAATAGTTGGCGTTTGTTTAGGAAACTGTCTGACCGTCGCGGATCTCCGCGTGCGCCGCACGCAACTCCGTCAAGATATCGCTCGCAGATTCGTAGCGGCGGTCGGGCGATTTCTCGAGACAGCGGCGGATGATGCGCGCCAGGAGATCCGGAAGCTGTGGATTGATTTGCTGTGGGTCGGGCGGTGCGGTGTGCACGTGGTGATACGGCACGTTGCCCTCTTTAAAAGGCAGCGTGCCCGTGGCCAGCTCGAACATCATCACGCCGAGAGAGTAAATATCCGTGCGGTGATCCACATTGTGTCCCAGGGTTTGCTCGGGGCTCATGTAGTACGGTGTTCCGGACACCATCGTGGTGTGGAGGCGCACTTCCTCCACGATTTTGGCGAGACCGAAGTCCATGATCTTGGCTTTGCGGTCCCGCGTCCACATGGTGTTGGCGGTCTTGACGTCGCGGTGGATGACTTTCTTGCTGTGCGCGTAAGCCAGCGCATCGCACAACTGCACCAGAATTTGAATGACCCCGTTCGGCGGGATAATCTTGCGCCGCTTTAAAATCTCTCGCAGCGTCGTTCCGTCGACAAACTCCATCGCGATGTAGCAACATCCATCCTGTTCGCCAGCGTCGTAGACGGTCACGATGTTGGGATGATTGAGCTGCGCGGCGCTTTTGGCTTCGCGCAGAAAGTTCTTGAGCGCCTGGGGATTCTCGCGCAGCTGCGCGGGCAAAACTTTGAAGGCGACGTCTCGATCCAACACCGTGTCGCGGGCCTTGTAGACGATGCCCATTCCACCGCGGCCCAGTTCCTCGAGCACCTGGTAGCGGCCGGAACCCGAGGTCGGCTGCGTATTCCCCCCTCCTCCCGCCGGCGCCGTGTTATCAGCCGGCGCCCAGCGCAGTTGTTCGCGGACCAGCGTCAAACGCTCCGCCACGTCGGCGTAGTGGTAATCGCAGGTCAGGATCTTCTCGTAGAGCTCGCTGGCTTCCGCAAAGCGACCGCGCTCTTCGCACAGCGTCGCCAGGTCGTAGTACAGCTTGACGTTGTCGTGCTGGATTTCCGTTCCCTCGACGGCCTGTCGCAATTTCTTGATGGCCAGCGTGTGCATTCCCTTTTCGCGAAATAGCTGTCCGAGCAGCGCCGTCGCTTTGGAAAAAGCGGGGTGCCCCGCTTCCACCCGCTGCAGCACGCGTATGGCTTCGCGCTCGTCGCCGAGCTCCTGGTGGAGCTGACCCGCTACGAAATAGTTCCCTGCTTGCTCGAGCAAGCAGGCCTGGCGCGCGCGATCTCCGAGTTCCGCGGCGCACTCTGCCGCCTCGGCAAAACGGCCGGCGTGCTCAAAACATTCCGCGGCGCGCTCGACGTTGCTCACGAGGCGGAACATTTCCGCTGCGTGCATGTGGTCACCGGAACGCGCGTAACACGCACCCGCCTGCTCGTATTGCTCCGACGCACGGTAGAGATCGCCCGCCGCGTTGAAGTCTCCAGCCTGTTCCAGCAATAGAGCGGCCTCGCCAGTGTCCCCGCGGTCGCGGTGGTATTCGCCGAGCAGACGCGCGGCCCGTTCGGCATCGCCCGTGCGGCGGTACGCCTCAGCAGCGCGCGGCAAATCCTGCGCCTTCTGAAACAGATCGCCGGCCTGCTCAAAGCGTTCCAAACTCAGCGCAATTTCTCCGGCGGCGGCGAAACATTCCCCCCGCTCCAGCACCGCCAGCGCGCGCTCGAATTTCCCCGCCTGCTCCCACAATTTGGCGGCCTTCAATGCAACCCCGCGCACTTCCTTGGACTGCTTGGCGCTCTGTTGAGTTGAACCGGCTTTGCCCAACTGCTCGCTGAGTACTGATTCCAGCGCGAGAGCAGCCTTCTCCACCGCCCGACAGCGCAGGTAGGCGCGCACAGCATGGCGGTGAAAACCCGCCTCGACGTAGCAATCGCCGGCCCGGATGAAGTCGCCCGCTTTCTCGAACATCTCGGCGGCGAGGCTCTTCCTCTCCGCGCGTTCGTAGCACTCGCCCGCTCGCAGAAAGTCGCCCTGGGCCGCGTAGATGTTCGCCGCACCCTCGTACTGTCCGGCCTGCAGATAAAAATCCGCCGCTTCCTCGAAGCGGTTGTGGTCGTACTGGATTTCAGCCGCCCGCACAAAGTCCCCTGCCTTGGCAAAGCAATCCGCCGCTTCCTCGCTGAAGCCCGCCTCTAAAAACACTTCGCCCGCTGCAGCCGCGTCTCCCTTCTTCAAAAGTCTCGCGGCGCGTCGGTGGCTGCGTCGGCGCGTACGCCGATCCGCAACTGGAAGTGCACCACCCAACGCGTCGGTATCGATCACTTCGAGCCGCCGAGAGCGAAGAGCGAGGGCCAACAAAACCAAGCCGAACCCCGGCAACAGAGGACGCGCCGCGGGGTGCTCCAGAATTTTGATGACATTTTCTCCGCTGATGAATGTGACCGGTAATTCGCGCTCGAGTTGCTTGTGCGCAGATTTCACCCAGGCGTACTCGGGCGCATAGGCAAAACCAATGGAGAGCGCACCCAAGCCGAGAAACAGCAGGGCCAACGCAGCGTTGACGACGCGCGCCAAAGTCTCGAGCTTGAAAGTCCGCCCTTCCGGCGTGCGATAAAAAAGTCCCATCCTCGCGTCTCCAGTCTCTCGGACCGTCTCGCCGCGCAGAACACCTCGGCAGCCGTCGCAGGCAGTGGGGGCTTGTATCCCCTTTCCGCTGTACAGGCTTTCTCAAGAGGCGCTATCGGCCGATACGGCGCCCTACTTTTGGCGCAGCAGGGCCGAGAAGCAGCAGATCCACCATGGGAAATCCGGAAAGACCCAACCCGTCTTTCCCACCAGGCCACTAATGCGGTTGCATATCTCCGCGGTCTCGCTACGGCACTTCATGAATAATCCGGGTTAGAAGAGTTTGACCTGCTTTGCGGAAACCACGGACGGAGCGAGCCTAAAGTGTTCGTAAGCCAGCGGCGTTGCGACGCGCCCGCGGGGGGTTCGGTTCAGAAAACCCGCCTGGATCAGGAAAGGTTCGATCAGGTCTTCTACGGTGCCTTTGTCTTCGACGATGGCGGCCGCCAAAGTCTCCAGCCCCACCGGCCCGCCTGAAAATTTGACGAGCAGGGTCTCGAGAAAGGCGCGGTCGAGTTTGTCAAAACCCGCCTCGTCGACCTCGAGGCGCTCGAGAGCATCGCGGGCGCGCTCCCAACTCACCGGTTCACCGCGGCCGTCGCTCACCGCGGCGAAATCGCGCACGCGCCGGAGCAGGCGATTGGCGATGCGCGGCGTGCCGCGTGAGCGACGGGCAATTTCGTAACCCGCCTTGGGATCGAGCTCCACTCCGAGCAACGCGCTCGAACGCTGGAGGATGTCCACCAGATCTTCCGGCGGATAGTGGTCGAGGCGCGCCACGTACCCAAAGCGATCGCGCAACGGCGATGAGAGCAAGCCTGCCCGCGTCGTAGCGCCCACGAGCGTAAAGCGCGGCAGATCCAGTCGTATGCTGCGGGCACTCGGCCCCTGGCCGATCAAGAGATCCAACTGGTAGTCCTCCAGCGCGGGGTAGAGGATCTCTTCCACGGCGGGGTGGAGGCGATGGATCTCATCGATGAAGAGCACGTCTCCCTCGGCGAGATTCGACAGCAGAGCCGCCAGATCTCCCGCTCGTTCGATCGCGGGTCCACTCGTCACCCGCAATTGCGCACCCATTTCGTGCGCCAAAATGTGGGCCAGCGCCGTTTTCCCGAGACCCGGCGGCCCGCAAAAGAGGTGGTGATCCAGAGGTTCACCGCGCTCGCGGGCCGCGCGGATAAACACTCCGAGGTTCTCTCTCAGACGGTGCTGACCCACGAACTCAGCCAGCGATCTCGGCCGCAGTCCCTCTTCGAAACGCCGCTCACCGGGCAGTGCTTCTCCGGTAACGCCCCGCAGTTCCTCACCTTCGCTCATCACGACTGTCTCCTCATCGCGACAGACTCCGCAGCGCTGCGCGCAGCAGATCCTCGATCGCAGCCTCGCTTCCGGCAGCCTCAGCCGCCGCACGCACGACTGCCTCCGCCTGGGCTCGGGGATATCCGAGATTGAGCAGAGCCGACAACACCTGTTCCATCCGCCCATCCGACACCACCGCCTGTGCCAGCGGAATTTCAGACCCCGCACCGGATTCGCCGAACGCCTCGACGCGGTCGCGCAATTCCAGCACCAGACGTTCGGCTTTCTTGCTGCCCAACCCGGGCACGCGCCGCAGGGCGGCAATATCGCCGGCGCGCAGAGCAGCGATCAGTTCCTCCGAACTCATGCCCGAAAGAATCGTCTGTGCCAGGCGGGGTCCCACGCCGTTCGCCCGCAAGAGCAGCTCGAAGAGTGTCCGCTCCTGTGCCCGCCAAAAACCGTAAAGTTGGATGGCATCTTCGCGCACGTGGGTGTGGACGTGCAGGGCCACGGTTTTCCCCGTGTCCGGCAATTCGCAGTACGTGGAAATGGGAATGTGCAGTTCGTAACCGACGCCGCGCACGTCCAAGATGGCGCGCGTCGGCCACTTGTCGCGCAGAACTCCTTCGACCCACGCGATCACGGCACCCTCCTCACGGCCCAGCGCAGACTTGTCGGTGCGGCTCGAGGGCGGCGGCGGGCAGGGCGCTTCAAAGCGGCAACAGGACCCGTGTGTCCGCAGCAGATGGCGGCGGCCAGAGCATCGGCGGCGTCGCGCGCCGGGGCCCGCGCGAGGCCGAGTAGTTTCGCCACCATGGCCTGCACCTGAACCTTGTGCGCACCTCCCGTCCCCACCACGGCGCGCTTGATCTCCGCTGCTGAACATTCCACCACGCTGAGTCTCGCTTCTGCAAGCGCGACGAGCACGGCTCCGCGCACATGTCCCAAGACCAAGGCCGCATGGGGATGAGCTGCGACGAAAACCCGCTCCACTGCTGCAACGCTCGGATGGTAATACGCCACCACATCCCGCAGCTTCGCGCACAGCACGGCGAGGCGCTCGGGCAGCGGGCTGCCGCTCGCCAGCCGCACGACTCCGTGGGCTACATAAACAAGGCGGGCGCCGCTCTGCTCCACGATCCCGTAACCAGTCGCACTGGAACCGGGATCGATGCCCAGGATGCGCAATGCGCTCCAACTCCTTCGGGGGGATCTGTGAAGATCTCGTATCCACTAAGCGCGAGTCTTCCTCTCGCTCAGTACTGCCCAAGAGCTTGACCCCAGAGGGGGCGGCTCCTAAGACGCAAACTTCGCCATGGCTTCTTCGCTGATATCGAAGTTCGCATACACGTTCTGGACGTCGTCCAAATCCTCGAGCGCCTCCGACAACTTGAGCATGCTCTCCGCCTCGCGACCTGCGAGCTTGACGGTCGAACCGGGCTCGAGCGAAATCTCCGCGCTGGCGGGTTTCCAACCTCGCCCGGCGAGGGCAGCGCGCACGGCCTCAAAACTCGCGGGGTCGGTTACGACCTCGAGCGTGTCACCGCTCTCGTTGACGTCGAGAGCACCCGCCTCAAGCGCGATTTCTAAGACAGCGGCGCCGTCCAGACCCTCGCGGTCGAATTGGATCAGACCTCGCCTTTCAAACAAATAGGCGACGCAGCCACTAGCCCCCAGATTGCCACCGTACTTGGAAAACACGTGGCGGACCTCACCGGCCGTTCGCTTGCGGTTATCGGTCAGGGCGTCGACCAAAACGGCGACGCCGCCCGGCCCGTAGCCTTCGTAAGTGACCTGTTCGTAGTGTTCCGCATCCCCTGCACCGGTGCCTTTTTTGATGGCCCGCTCGATGTTGTCCTTGGGCATGTTCGCCGCGCGGGCTTTTTCGATCACGAGGCGCAGGCGCGGATTGCCCGTCGGATCTCCGCCACCCAAACCCGCCGCCGAAGCGATCTCGCGAATCAGCTTGGTGAACAGCTTGCCGCGCTTCGCGTCCACCGCACCTTTTTTGCGCTTGATCGTCGACCACTTGGAATGACCGGACATCGCGATTCGTAAGTAGCACGCGGGTTCTGGCGGGGTCAACGCGCGGGCGGCTGCGGCGCTCAGCGTGGGGTATGCTGCAGCGCGTGTTGCACCGCGCTCTCCGCTTCGTGCTGCTGGCTTTCGTTCTCGCGGCCTGCAAAGAAAATTCGGCGACCCCCCCCCCCGCCGGTGCTGCCGCAAATACCGCCGCAGACACAACCTCTCCCGCCCCGGAGACAACCGAACCTGAGGTGCATCCCCTGCCGGCTTTTCAAAGCCATACGCTGTCAGGAGAAGCGTTCTCGAGCGCGGCGTTGATCGGAAAACGCGGCGTGCTCTTTTTCTTTAACCCAGCGGCTCCGGAAGCGGAGCCTGCGGCCCGCGCGCTCGCCGCAGTGAGCGACCTGCGCGGAGCGCACAACTTTGCAATCGTCGGTATCGCCACGGCCGCCCCAGCGGATACCGCTCGCGCTTTCGTGGAACGCCTCAAGCTCGCCTTCCCCGTCTTGGACGATTCCAGCGCTGCGCTCGCCAACCGCTTCGGTGTGCGCGTGCCGGCCCTGATCATCGCGACCGACGCCGAGGGCAACATCGCCTTCGCCTCCCCCGTCGTCGCCGAAGGGCCCAACCCCGCCCAGATTATCGAGAACATCGTGCGCGAACGGTTGCGTCTGTCGAAGGACGCCGGCGAACTTGTCCCTGTTCTGGGAACCTACCCGCCTGCTCCCGACTTCAGCGCCCAACGGCTTGAAGAGAACCAACCGCCGCTGCGTTCCGAAGAGCTGCGGGGGCGCCCCTTCGTGTTGATCTTTTTCCTGCACACCTGTCCCCACTGCCACAGCGCCCTTAAAACCTTGAAGGAAGAGCTCGCGAAAATCCCCGCTGAAAAGCGCCCGGAACTGATCGGCGTTTCTCTCTCCAACCACCCCTTCGCGGTTCAGAGCTCGCTGAAAGATGCTGGCTTGGATTTTTTCCAGGTCGTCCTTGATCCCGATTCCCAACTCCGCGACCGCTTCGGCGTCCTGGGCGGCGTCCCAGACCTACTGCTGATCGATGCCGAGGGCCGGATCACCGCGCGCAGCAGCGGCTGGCGCGACGACCGCGACCCTCCGCTGCTGCGCATGCGCCTCGCCAAACTGGCGGGAACCTCCGTGCCCATGCTGCTCTCCGCCGATGGCTACAGCGGCGATGAATTCTGTGGCGTGTGCCACGAGTCGGCACTCGCGACCTGGGAATTGACCTCCCACGCCAACGCTTTTCACACCCTCGTCAAACACGGCGAAGACAAGAACGCGGAGTGCGTGAGCTGTCACGTGGTGGGCTTCGGCGAACCCGGCGGCTACACCCTCGCGGGTAACACTCCCTACCTTGAAGACGTGAGCTGCGAAACCTGTCACGGCCGCGGCGGCCCTCACCTATCCCCCCACTTCGTCTCCGAAGGCAATTACGAGCAGGCTTGCCTGCGTTGTCACGACACCAAACATTCCCTGGGTTTTGAGTACGCGAGATTTCTGCCCCGCATCTCTCACGCCGCAAATGCGCACCTGGTGGACCTCTCACTCGCTGAGAAGCGCGCGTTCCTTCAAAAACGCGGCCAGGCGCTGCCGCGCGCGGAATTACCCTCGGCACAAGCTCCCTTCGTCGGTTCCCAGGCCTGCCAGAGCTGTCACCCCGCCGAGTACGCGATCTGGGAAAAGAGCGCACACGCGCACGCCGGCACAACTTTGGAAGCAAAGGGCGCCGACGGCAAAGCAGACTGCCTGCGCTGCCATACCACCGGTTACGGCCGCGAGGGAGGTTTCCCCAAGAACGCAGCGGTCGCAGCCCATGCCGACCTGGCGCGGGTCGGCTGCGAATCCTGTCACGGACCGGGCGGCGCGCACGTGCCCGCGGACGCGCCCAAGCGCGGAAGCATCCTCGCCCTGGGCGACAAGTGCGATTCCTGCGTCGTCCTGGAGCTCTGTGGCCGCTGCCACGACGACGCCAACGATCCAGGCTTTGAATTCGAGATCAAAGAAAAAATCGAACTGCAATGGCACGGTCCGCGCAAAACGAAAAGCGAGGCGCCGTCCTCGCAGCAGAGCGCGCTGGAGCGCGCCCCCGATTGGGCCCTGTTCGGCAGCTTGGAACGCCTGTTCCAAAATGCTGACGCGAGAGGTTGAAACCAGCGTGAATCACATTCTGTACGACGTCTCTGCGACCGGCGTCCTAACCATCACGATCAACCGCGAGGACAAACGCAACGCTCTCAACGCAGCCACCTTGTTGGAATTAGAAGAAGCCTTCGCGAGCGCGGCTCGCGACGCCCGCGTGCGGGTGATCGTGCTGCGGGGCGCCGGTGACCGCGCCTTCTGCGCCGGAGCCGATCTTTCCGAACTCAACGCCCAGGACAGCATCGAGACCAGCCGGCGGCAATTCGACGGAATCGCCCGCGTCATCCAAGCCATGCACCGCGCTTCTGCTCCCGTGATCGCGCGCGTCTCCGGTTATGCCCTGGCAGGGGGCTGCGGTCTGGCGGTCGCTGCGGATTTCACCATCGCTGGCGAGAACGCGGTTTTCGGCTTGCCCGAAATCGCGGTCGGCCTGCTCCCGCTCATCGTGTCGGCGCCGATCTACCGCGCGCTGGGCAGCCGCAAAGTTCTGCTGGACTTAGTCCTCACGGGACGCCGCGTGGACGCGCGCGAGGCGGTGAGCCTGGGGCTCGCGACGCGCGCCGTCCCCGACGCCGAGCTCGACCACGAGCTCGAAAAGCTCACCTCGCAACTGTGTGAGCTCTCGCCCTCTATCCTGCGCCTGGGCAAGGAAGCCATCTACACGCTGTGCGAAATAGAATACGACACGGCGCTCAAGTATCTGCGCGAGATGATCGTGCTCACCTCGCGCACGCAGGACGCGTTGGAGGGCGTGCGCGCCTTCACGGAAAAACGGAAGCCGCAGTGGCGGAGCGACTGATGCACGAAACACAGGAAATTCTTTCCGCCGCGCGCCTGCTGTTCAGTGAGTGGCTGGAAGAGGGCTGTGATTCACTTCCCTCTCCGGCGACTCCGCTCAGCGCGACGCCTACCGCGTCCAGCGAAGGGAGCTCTGAGATGCGCACCCCTCCGCCCCAAACACACGTCGCGCAGAGCGCTCTTTTTGAGCCGCGCGGCGCCGAGCAACGCCCCAGCCTCGAAGCCGTGCGCACGGAACTGGGTGAGTGCACCCGCTGCCGTCTGCACCAAGGGCGCACGCACATCGTATTCGGTGACGGCAACCCCAACGCGGACCTGCTCTTCATCGGCGAAGGACCGGGCGAGCAAGAAGATCTCCGCGGCCTGCCCTTCGTCGGCCGCGCCGGCGAACTCCTGACTCAGATGATCGAAAAGGGCCTGGGTATTTCGCGCCGCGACGTCTACATCTGCAATCTCGTCAAATGCCGGCCACCGCAAAACCGCACACCACTGGCCGACGAAGTCAGCGCTTGCCGTCCCTTTCTCGACGGTCAGATCAACGCCGTGGCGCCGAAGGTCATCGTCTCCCTGGGTAAACCAGCTGCGAGTTTGCTCTTGGGCCGCGACATTGCGATCACGAAAGTGCGGGGCACATGGCACGAATACCGGGGGATTCCCGTGATGCCTACCTTCCACCCCGCCTTCGTATTGCGCCAATACACGCTGGAGAACCGCCGGCTGGTATGGCAGGACCTTCAAGCCGCGCTCTCCCGCAGCCGCGAGCGCTGAACGCTCTTACCTCTACGGAGATTCGAAAATTCACGCGCCTCATTTGCAGCTGAGCGCTTGGAGAAGGTCGCAGCGACGAGCTAAACAACCCTGCGAGGAGCTGCGACCCTCTCCAAGCGCTCAGCGACAAACGCGCCAGAACTTTGTCGGATCGAAGTCCACTACTCTTCGTCCAGTGGCCCTTCCGGAACAGCTTCGCTCTGTCTTTCCCGAAACTTGGCCAGGCGCTCGCGCAAAGCCGCGTCACGGCGCGCCAGAATCGCCGCCGCCAACAGCGCCGCATTCTTCGCGCCGGCTTTTCCGATAGCCAGGGTGCCGACGGGAACACCGCCCGGCATCTGCACGGTCGCCAACAAGGCGTCCAGACCGCGCAGCGGGGAGCTGTCGATGGGAACACCGAGCACAGGGAGCAGGGTTTGCGCCGCGATCACGCCGGCCAAGTGGGCGGCACCGCCTGCGCCGGCAATCATCACTTCGAGCCCCCGTTCCTCCGCGCCGCGCACGAAGTCGCGCAGGCGCTCCGGTGTCCGATGGGCGGAGATCACGCGCATTTCGTACTCCACTCCCAGCTCGCGCAAGGTGTCCGCCGCGGGACGCATGGTCTCGAGATCACTCGTGCTGCCCATGAGAACGGCCACGCGCGGCCGAGCCGAAGCTACCACCTAAAATTCCTCCCGCGGCGCAGTGTAGGAATTTTCCACGGCGCCCACGAGCCGCAAATGGCTATCCCCTTCCCGCTGCGTTAGACAAAGTAGTTGTGTCAGCGGCGGCGGCCTAGGAGACTGACCCAAGATGGGCCGCAGCACCCCATCTTGGGTCAGTCTCCTAGCACCGCGAAAGGAAGACCGTGAAGAACTTCATCTCCGGTCGCACTGCCGTGTGCGGCATTCTCCTGCATCCGGCGGCACACACGCGCTCACCCGCCATGCACAACGCCGCCTTCCTCACCCTGGGCATCGACGCGGTCTACGTCGCTTTCGACGTCCCTCCCCAGCGCTTATCCGCCGCCGTGGCCGGCGTGCGGGCCCTCGGACTCCGGCAGGTGGCGGTCTCCCTGCCCCACAAGGTCGCCGTGTTGGCGGAACTCGATGAAATTGACGCCGTTGCCCGGCGCATCGGCGCCGTCAACACCGTCACGCTGAGCGAGGAGCGGTTGGTGGGATCCAACACCGATTGGATCGGAGCCGTCCGGGCACTGGAGAAAGAAGGCCCACTCGAGGGACGGCGCTGCGTGGTACTCGGAGCCGGCGGCGCCGCGCGCGCCATCGTGTACGGCTTACTCGAACGAGGCGCGCGAGTCGTGGTCCTCAACCGCAAACCGGAGCGGGCACGCGAACTGGCAGCGAGCTTAGGGCCCATGGAAACCGGCGATATCAACGACGTGGCGAAGTATCCCTACGACGTCTTGATCAACGCCACCAGCGTCGGACTCGCACGCGATGAGAGCCCCGTTCCGGCTTCCGCCCTGCGCGCCGGCAGCGTTGTAATGGACAGTGTCTACGAACCGGAGCCGACGCGGCTCCTCTGCGAGGCCGCCCATGCCGGCGCCAAAACGATAAGCGGAAAATGGATGTTGGTGTACCAAGCGGCTGAGCAAGTCCGGCTCTGGACCGGACGCGACGCTCCGGTCGACGCCATGGTCGAAGCGTTCGAGCATGGTCCCGGCGTGCACCGATCCGTATCGGCAGTGACTGCTCCTCCGGCAAAGCCGGGGTCAAGGAAGGACTAGCTCTCGTAGCTCCACTTCTTCTTATTCGCCGCCACTTGCTCGGGTGTGGGCGCGGGCTTGTCCTCTTTCTCAGGAACTTGAAAGTTGTCTTTCAGCTCGACAATCTTCGCGTTGAGTGCGATGTCCTCCCGAAACACGCCGGGCACCTGTTCATCCTCGAAGATGGCTTCCCAGGGACACTCCGGCTCACACACGCCGCAGTTGATGCACTCCTCGGGATCGATGTAGAGCTGGTTCGGGAACGACTCGCGGTCCTCCCCCGTGTATTCGTAGATGCAGTCCACCGGGCACACTTCGACGCAGGATTGGTCCACACAATCCCGGCACAGCCTTGTGATTACCCAAGTCATGCAGCCCCCCTACTTGAGCTTCGTCTCTTTGAAAACGACGTGCTTGCGCGCTTTCGGATCGTACTTTTTGAACTCGAGCTTGTCGGGTGTGTTCGTCCGGTTCTTCGACGTCGTATAGAAGTAGCCAGTGTCGGCCGTCGACTCGAGCTTAATCTTTTCGCGCTTGCCTTTTTTGGCCATGTCTTCCCATCCCCGTGTCCTACTTCAGAACGCACCGCTTGAAACGCAGACAGCGCGTGTTTCGCCGCGGTACTTTCCTTTAGGTCTTTTCGGTGCGAGTTCCGTCCGCGGAAATCCCTCTTCGCCGACAAAACGTTTACGCGCCAAACCCGAGCGTTGAAGCCGCGCTCACCTGCGGCCGCGCGCGAAGGTGATGCTAGCGCAGAGGTTCGGGAACGGGCTCACCGCTTTTTACAAACACGCGCACGCGGCGACCATCTCGCTCTTCACTGCGCACACGGCTCGGCTTCTGCGTACCGGACTCAACGAGCATAACGTTCGAGAGGTCGAGGTAGCCCTCTTGCTCCACGATACCGCCGGTGCGGATCCTGCGGCTGCCCGCCCGGTAATGGCGCTTCTGCATGCGGACTTTCTCAACGCGTATACGCCCCCGCTGTCGATCCACGGCGATAACGCGACCCTGCTTACCTCGGTCCGCTCCGGTGATGACCTGAACCAAATCTCCCTTGCGAATGTGACTTGCCATAACGCTTCGTCTCCCGCGAGGCGCATAGTGGTGCGCCAGCTATGCCGCCACGTCAAGCCTCCCCGTGGGGCTTCCGCGCCGGTAACGACAAAATCGTTGCTCGATCCAAGCCTGCTGCTGGGGGTCTTCAGAGGTATCGAACCGCTCGATCTCTTTCCGGATCGCTAGCCCGGATTATTCATGAAGCGCCGTAGCGAGACTGCGGAGATGCCCGAAATGGTGAACGATTTCGGCGTTTGGCACCGGAGGCTGACTTCCCAGTACGTCGAGGAGACAAACGCTGAAATCGTTCGCCAGGTCGAGCAGATATGCAGTCGCAGTAGGCACTTCATGAATCATCCGGGCTAGGACAGGCTTTCTTCTGGCCATCCAAACGGCTGCTCTCTCGCGTGTGAAAAAGTGCTACTAAGAGCCTAGTCCGGCGGGTTTTTTCGGATCTCGGCTGGAGCCTCCACTAAGGAATACAGCCCTTCGCCACGAGTTGAATAGTCGTTCCGCGCCGGAGCAAAAAGCGGGAGGAAGAACGGAGATGAACGGAAGTTTTTCGGTGGCCCGGCTGCTTGCGACCGCATGTGCGCTCAGTCTGCTGCTCGCCGTGCCAGCTTGTCGCTCCAACGAAGAAAAGCTCGCGGCGACGGTGGAGCGTGCCCGTGCGTACGCCGAGCAAAAGCAGAACAAAGAAGCACTGATCGAATTCAAAAACGCCCTCAAGCTGGACCCTCAAAACGCGCAGGTCAACTTCGAGATCGCCGAACTCCTGGCCACTGAACAAAAGTGGGGGGACGCACTTTTCTACTACCGTGAGGCCTACCGCCTCGACCCCAACTTCTCCGAAGCCGCTCTCGCGGAAGCGCGACTGCTTGGAAGCTCCGACGCTGAGCGCGCCGATGAACTCATCGAGGCGGTCCTCGCGCGCGATCCTTCGCACGTAAAAGCGCACATCTTGAAGTCCGAGCTCGCGCTGTTGCGGGACGACCTGCAAACGGCCCTGACCTCCGCCCGCACAGCCGTCGAACTCGAGCCCGAGAACGCTAAGGCCCAATTCCAAATCGGCCGGATCCACTTCGCCCGCATTCGGAACGCTCAACAGCGAAAGGCGGAGGTTAAAGCCGAGCTTTTCCAAGATGCTATCGCCGCGACCGAGCGTGCGATTGCTCTGGCCAGCGACGAATTGAAATTCGAAGCCCTCTTTCTGAAAGCGCGCGTGCTCGGCGCCTGGCCCGAACGCCGAGCGGAAGCCGAGCCCGCCTTCCGCGAGCTCGTAACGCTAGCCCTCGCATCCGACAAAAAGGAAATTCCAGCTGCGGCCGCGCGCGCGGCGGCGGAGTTCGCCGTCGAATCGCACAATCGCGAACTTTTGACGTGGGCCCTGGAAAAGCTCGTCGAAGCGACACCGGAGAACCTCGATGCCTGGGACCTGCTGGCGCGCATCGCAGAGAGTGAAAACCAGTCGGGAAGTGCCCACTTCAAGCAGCTCTTGAGCCAACGGCCGGAAGACGCCGCCGCCCACGCGCGCTACGCCGATTTTCTCTTCGAAACCGGACACGCCGAAGAAGCTGTCTCGCACCTTGAAGAGCAGCTCGAAAAAGTAAAAGAGCCCGCCTTTCTGCTCTTCAAGCTGATGCAGCTGCAGTACCAACGCGGCGAAAAAACCACCGCCGACAAGCTGGTTGATCGCTTAGCAGCGGAGTATCCGGACACGACCCCTGCACTGCTCGCCCGAGCGGAACGCGCCCTGATGGAAGAGCGCCCGGCCGAAACGGTGGAAATCCTGCAACAGTTCAAAGGCGCGGCGGACGATCGCTTCGCGCAACTGTTGCTCGCACTGGCCGAAAGTCGCCGCGGGAACGTCGCCGCAGCGCGCACGGCGGTGGATCGCGCGAACGAGCTGGCCGGCGGCCCGTCCGTCCGCAACCTCCATGTCCTCATCCAAGTGCAGTACGCAGCCGCAGATTGGTTGGGTCTACTCGAAACCACGCAACAACTGGCGGACGCCAATCTTCCTCTTACGGAGCTGGAGTACGCCATGCGGGTTCAAGCACTGTACGAGAACAATCAGCCGGAACAGGCGCGCCAAGAGCTGGAACGCCTGTTGGCTCTACCGGAACCGCCGGTGGCCGCCGTCCTGCTCTACGCGCGCCAGGAAAGCGGCCAGAACCTGGAGCGAGCACGCAAGCTGCTGGAAGCCGCCCTCGTGCGTTCCCCGGCCTCGGTTGAAGTGGTGATCGGCTTGGCCGAATTCGATCTGCGCGCCGGGGATCACGCTGCCGCTCTCAAACGCATTACTGCCGCGATCTCTGAACACACGGAGCCGGTCCCTCCACTTTTGACGGCGCGGGCGAAGTTGTTTGCGGAACGCGAACGCTGGCAGGAAGCAGAAGCCGACGCTCTAGCCGCCTTCCGCACCAATCCTGCCGACGCGCAAGCGCGCACGCTCATCGCTCAGCTGTTCCAACGCGGCGCGAACGAAGCACTGCGCAACGCCGTGGCCGAGGTGGATGCAGCCGGAAAGCTCGACGCCAGCGGCAAAGCGCTGTTGGCCCGCATGTACCTGCACACCCAGGACTTCGAACATGCCGAGACATTGCTGGAACAAGCATTGAAAGAGCGCGAGGATCTAGCGGACGTCAAGAACGATCTGGCCTACCTGTTGGCGCGGCGCGGCGCCGATCTTTCGCGGGCGCTGACGCTGGCTCAAGAAGCACAATCCGCCTTTCCCGAATCCTCCGCCGTGACGCATACCCTGGGCTTTGTCTATCTGCGCAAGCAACTGTTTCAGGCTGCTCTCCAACAACTGGAGCGCGCGGTTGAACTCGCCGGGCCCGCCGCTTCCAGCCAACCGGAATTTCACTATCACCTCGGCCTCACCCTCAAAGAACTGGGACGCAATGAGGAAGCCGCTAAAGCCCTCGAAACCGCCCTTGCGGCGGGCGTTCCGTTCGAAGAAAGCGAGACGGCAAAGACCGCGCTCGCAAACCTGAGGGCGGCCGCGACCCAATCCAACAGCCCCTGATGGCGGCGGTCCAGAAACTCCCCAAAACAGTACTTTTCCTTCTCCTCTTTCTGCTTTTCATCGGGCTCGGCTTTTACCTCTACCGGCCCGCCCTGAAAGGACCACTCCTCTCGGATGATGTGTCCTTGGTGCTGGGAGGCATGTACGCGAAACGCGTCTCTCTCGACAGCCTCGCCGCCATCTTCAATCCCCTCGGTTCGGAGAGCGCGCGCACAGCCAATTACGCGCCCCTTCACTTGCTCGGTCACTTGTTGGAGTTTCAGTTTTTCGGTGCCGATCTGCGCGGCTACCACGCAGTCAACATCGTCCTGCACGCGCTGAACGCGGTACTGCTCAGCGCGTTTTTGCGCGCCGGCGCGTTACCGATGGCGGCTGCCGTCGCGGGTGGGTTCCTGTTCTGGTTGCATCCTGCGAATGCCGAAGCCGTAGCGTGGATCAGTCAACTCAAAACCCTGCTCGCTTTCGCCTTCGCCGTCGGCGCCTTGCTGTTGCTGAAGCACCGGCCCTTTCTCGCCACTCTATGTTTCGCACTCGGACTGCTCTGCAAGGCCAGCGCCGCCTTTGCGCTGCCCGTCGCTGCAGTTTGGTTGTGGTGCTTCTCGACAGAAGCCGCGGAGCGCCGCCGCAGCACCCGCTGGCTCGCGCTATGGGCGCTGTTGTTTGCCGCCTACGCCGTGCCCGAATCGCAAGCTTTTCGGCACACAGGAGAATTCTCAGCCGCCGCACACTTGAATTCCGTGGAACGCCTAGCATTCAGCCTCGCCGTAATCGGACGTTACTGCCTGCTCGTCCTCACGGGCACGGGGACTTCGGTTTTTCACCAACCGCCGGCACCCCGTTCCTTCAGCGATCTCTGGCTGCTCTTCGGACTGCTCGTGTTCAGTTTGGCCGCTCTGTGCGCTATCCGCGCGTTGCGCGCGCGAAACATGGAAGCGGTTTACTGGACGTGGGCCGCGGTAAGCTTTGTTCCCGTCTCCCAGTTTTTTCCATTTAAGTTTCCGATGGCAGACCGCTATCTCTACTTCATTCTTCCGGGTTTGCTGGGAGCCGCGCTCACCGCTCTTACACCCGTTCTGATAAAAATGGTCGCGCGCTACCGGAGTCTGCCGCCGCACGCAGCGAACGGTTGGAAGAGCAGCGCGGCGGCCGTCGGCGCCGCCATCGCCATCGCCCTAGCGTGGCAGACGCACACGCGAGCCGCCGTCTTCCGTTCGAGTAAAGCGCTGCTCGAAGACGCCGCGCGACATTACCCGCAAGGGACTCAGGCATTCCTGTACCGCGGCTACCAACACGCGTTAGCGGGCGAGATCGAAGCAGCCGTCGCGGCCCTCGAGCGCGCCCATGCCGGCGGTTATCGCAACGTTCATCTGCTGAATTCTTCTCCCGATTTTGAGAGCCTGCGCGACCACCCGCGTTTTCAGAAGCTCACGCTCGATATGGCCACCTGGCACAAACAGCGCCTCCAGCGCCTGCCGCACAAGACTCAGTGGGACCTGCGCGTGCTCGGCGATGTACACATGCTCCTCGGCGAACACGCCGAAGCGATGCGCGCATTTAGTGAAGCGATCTCGTTGGGTGGCACAGCCTACGCGAAGAGTTTCTTGCTCCGACGCTTGTTGGAAGCGCGCAGCGCGCTCCAGCGTGCCAGAGAAAGTACGGGAAGCGCGATCGCCCCAGCCGGTGCGGCTCCGCTCGCGGCGCCTGACAAAGGGCGCGATCTCATCTTGATCAGCGTCGACACGCTGCGCGCTGATTTCCTGGGCGCCTACGGCGCCGCGCTCGGCGCCTCGCCGCAGCTAGACGCCTTTGCAGCAGAAAGTGTTGTGTTCGAATATGCCTACGCACCGGCGCCATTCACCTTACCTTCGGTCAGCGCGCTGCTCACAGGTTTTCACCCCGACGAAATCGGCATGCACGCTAACCAAGCCGTCCTGCCCGACGACGTCCCTACGCTGGCCACGCAGCTTCGCGCTCAGGGCTGGCGCACCGGTGCCGTGGTCAGCAACTTCGTCCTGCACGCGGCTGCGGGCCTGCAGCGAGGCTTTGAGCTCTATAACGACGAAATTCCTCAAACTGAGCTGAACCGCAAGCTGCCGGAACGCATCGCCTCCGCCACCACCGATGCCGCACTGGCTACGCTCTCGCGCCTTCGCTCGAGCAGTAACGCTCCGCTCTTCTTGTGGGTCCACTACCAAGACCCTCACGGCCCGTATACGCCGCCCGCCGCCGACCGCGAATTCTTTCTGCCGTGGGCGCAACGCAGCAAAGACGCGGATTGGCGCATACCGACCTCGGAGAAAAATCATGGGCTGGGAAAGATCCCGTACTATCAAGCTCTCGGTACCGATCACAACGTCGCCTTCTACCGCGCCGGCTACGCCGGGGAAATTCGCTACCTAGATCGCGAGATCGGAAGACTGCTGCAGGCGCTTTCCGAACAAGCGACGACCAAAGAAACTGTGCTCCTGTTCACGGCCGATCACGGCGAATCGCTGGGTGAAGCCGAGCAGTGGTTCAGTCACGGCGAATACCTGACCGACCCCAGCGTGCGAATTCCCCTGTGGTTGCGCGCATCGGGCCTGACACCCGGCCGGCGCCGGGACGTCGCCACGCTGCTCGACGTCGCGCCGACGCTCTACGCCGCCGTCGGGGCGCAACCTCCGGCACAGCTCACCGGGCGCTCTCTGCTCGCGCCCGGTGCTGAAAAAGCCCCTAGCACGCTTTACTTGAGCACCTTTCGCCACTCGACGCTGCCGCGTTCCGGTCTCATCGCCAACGGTTTCAAGTACCTGATCTCGATCCACAGAGAGCAGATCGAAGAACAACTATTCCGCCTCGGAGAAGAAACCACGGACCTGCGTGAGGCCGAGCCCGAGCAACTGGAACGGCTCCGTGAGCAATGGCAGACCCTCACCTTCGCGCCGGACGCCCAACTCACAGGCAAGCCATGAGCGATGAAGATCTCGAAAAACTACGCGCGCTGGGCTACATGCAGTAACCGACATGCACCGCAAGCCCCTGCTGGATCTTCTCGAACGCTATTGCCAGCAGCATCCAGATGATTGGCTGCGCGTCAACTCCGTGCACCAGTTCGTGCGCAACCACTCCGATTGTTTTGAACGCAGTTGCAGGGAAGGACACATCACCGGCTCCGCGTGGATTCTATCCCCCGACCGGCGTTGCACACTGCTGGCCCACCACCGCAAGCTCAATCGTTGGCTGCAGCTCGGCGGTCACGCCGATGGCGAAGCGCTCGTCCACCGCGTCGCGCTGCGTGAAGCTCGCGAAGAGTCTGGGATGCAAAACTTTGAGTTCGCAACGCAAGACGGCGAACTGCTGCCTCTCGACGTCGACGTCCACCAGGTGCCAGCGCACGCCGGCGAACCCGCTCATCTTCACTACGACATCCGCTTCTTGATAATCGCAGGAGCTGGCCAGACTCTGCACTGCAGCCGCGAGTCCGCGAGCCTACGCTGGTTTTCGCGAGAACATCTGACGGCGCAGCTCCATGAGGAAAGCCTATTGCGGATGGAGCGCAGAGCTCACGAGTGGGAGCACTGCGCAAGCTTGCAAGAAATCCCAGGCTCAGCACTGTGACTGTTCCCCCAGCAAAACCGGGGGAACCCTCACAATTGCACTCGGCCCTTTTCGCCATGACTCGTCGTCGCGAGGGCTGCACAGCTCTCTTCGCGGGCTGGCGGCGGAGAAGATGTGTGGCGGTTTAGAGAGATCTGCGCCGGGGACGCAGTGCGACCACCGCACAGCCTAATGCGAAGAGTGCGAGACTCGTCGGCTCCGGAACCGCCGGACCTGTCTCTCCCTGGACCTGACCGCCGCTGATGGAGAAATTGTCAAAACCCGTGACGTCGCCGATACCGTTTCGGCCGTCCACCTTGATGCGGATTTGCGTGGCGTTCGCGAGTACGTTCTGGAACTGGCCATCCGAAAGCCCCCAGCTGGCGGCATCCAGTAGCGCCGAGTAGGTCGTCCAATTGGTCGTGAGGAACTGCGGAGCGAGATCGAGTGTGGCCGAACCTGTCGCACCCGCGTCGATCGTCACCTCGCCGAAAAGCGGAAGACCCGCTCCAGCATTGTTCTGCACAAGGCGAGCATCGAAGGCGAGCGAACCACCGATAAAGCTCGAGAGGTCTGACACCGAAAGCGCAGCGTACATGTACCCGCTCTGCGTATCGGAAAACTTCAGATAACCACCCGGGTTGCCACCGCTCCCGACGTGGGAGAGCGTCGCACCGATGGCGGTCCAGCCTTGGGCGTCTGAATCGAAAGTGTGCGAGATCGGGAGCGCTGCCGCATCACCGCGCGCACCCAACAGCAACGCAGCGACTGCCAACCAGAACAACCGCAACCGAAAATTCAACGATTTCCCGCTTTCCATCGACCTGTACTCCTTCTTCGTTCTCCGCACGAGCCGCTTAATGATTACCAACTTTTCTCGTGCTTCGCAAGGGATTTTTTCTGAAAATTCGAATACTTACACTATCCGAAGCGCGCAAAAATTTTTCTTCAACGTGCAAGCAGGCACCACAACCAACGGGAATTATTTTTTCTCTTCCGCACGCGGTGCATATTCAACTTTTTAGAACTCACTTGCAGTGAAGAGTGCCTCCTGCCATCAAAATGTGACACCGGAAAGTTTCAAGGACAGCACACAAGCACTCACGCACCGGCAAAGAACGGATCACAACAAAGCCCACACGCAGACCTCACCCAATGGGCTGCCGGTCACTTGCTGGTCGCTTGTCGCAAGGAGTCGAGAAACATATGGGCAGGGAAGGTGGTGCCCACAAACACGAGCGGCGCCGGACCTGTGAGGCCCGGCGCCGCTCTACTCAAAAGATCCCACTGCCGCGCTACTCTCCCACCGGGGTAACCCGACAGTACCATCGCCGAAGTGGGGCTTAACTTCCGTGTTCGGAATGGGAACGGGTGTGGCCCCCACTCTATGGGCAGTGGGAAAAACTCCTTCTCTGAAAACCTTCTCTAAAAAAGTTCGGCCTCTGACAACTCAATAGCTTTCTGGGTCTCTCTCCCAAGCGCTGGGCTGTGGTCAAGCCTCACGGGCGATTAGTACCGGTCAGCTCCACACATTGCTGTGCTTCCACTTCCGGCCTATCGACGTCCTCGTCTTGAACGGCCCTTTAGGGAACCGAAGTTCCGGGGAGATCCAATCTCGGGGTGGGCTTCCCACTTAGATGCCTTCAGCGGTTATCCCATCCGCACATAGCTACCCGGCGGTGCCGCTGGCGCGACAACCGGTACACCAGAGGTGCGTCCATCCCGGTCCTCTCGTACTAGGGACAGCTCCCCTCAAATCTCCTACGCCCACGGCGGATAGGGACCGAACTGTCTCACGACGTTCTAAACCCAGCTCGCGTGCCACTTTAATCGGCGAACAGCCGAACCCTTGGGACCTGCTTCAGCCCCAGGATGTGACGAGCCGACATCGAGGTGCCAAACCTCCCCGTCGATGTGAACTCTTGGGGGAGATCAGCCTGTTATCCCCGGCGTACCTTTTATCCGATGAGCGATGGCCCTTCCATGCAGTGCCACCGGATCACTAAGA
>Ga0247727_10003243_pt1 | contig 36213 bp, 40 predicted proteins | sample WisWelCaveWW1625_FD_202498 | JGI IMG/M metagenome (GOLD analysis project Ga0247727, IMG submission 202498) | Biofilm microbial communities from Wishing Well Cave, Virginia, United States - WW16-25 | ecosystem: Environmental > Aquatic > Deep subsurface > Groundwater > Cave microbial mat | place...
AACCCAGCCACCTTTGTGATCGCCGCCGTCAAGGTCGTCTTGCCGTGATCAATGTGTCCCATCGTCCCCACATTCAGATGCGGCTTGCTCCTGTCATACTTCTGCTTCGCCATGATGATTTCTCCTTTTTGCGACATAGATCTTTTTCAGCAACTGAGCCCTCAACGGGACTTGAACCCGTGACCTCACCCTTACCAAGGGTGTGCTCTACCAGCTGAGCTATGAGGGCGTAACGTGCTGCCGAGTTCGAACTCGGAAGTGCCAGAAATTCTCCAGCACAAGTGGGCGGTGAAGGATTCGAACCTCCGAAGTCGTCTGACAACTGATTTACAGTCAGTCCCCTTTGGCCACTTGGGTAACCGCCCGCATAGTATTTTTGTTAATGGTTACTGCAATCAACTACTTTTTTCTTGTAGAGCCGACGACGAGAATCGAACTCGTAACCGCCCGCTTACAAGGCGGGTGCTCTGCCGATTGAGCTACGTCGGCACACACTCCCGCCACAACCTCGCGGGACACTTCGCGCAATTAAGCAGGACGATTATACCAAAGCCATACTTAACAGGGAAGTAACACAGGCAATTAAATTGCTCCCCGCGCAAAGGGAGCACGGCGCAAGTTTAGCAGGATTCGACAAGCCAGTCAAGAATAATAACTGGATTGCGGAGCTCCAATGGGAGTGGCGAAAATGGGGAGTAGAAAGACCTTCTTTGCCACAGAGAGCCCAGAGACTCTGAGAAAAATTCTTAAATCTCTGTGGGCCCTGTGGCTTAACTCACTCAATTCGCCTCTTGACATAAAATCCATTAAGTCTTATATTTAGAACAAGTGTTCTAAAAGGTGACACATGACTGAAATCAATCATTATGCCCTGATGATGGAAGCGCTAGCCGAACTCAAACCAGAGATCGACTCAACGCGTCATCTCACGCCGATACCTGCCCAGTCACCCCTGAGCGAAATCCTTGCTGATTACGGACCTATGCCGCCGGAGGCTTTGTTTATGGGCGTGGCATCTGATGGACTTCCTATGTTGCTCAACCTTCATGATCCGGTTCCGGGTCCACTGTTAATTCTTGGCGACGCGGGAACCGGAAAGACAAACCTGCTTCAAATCATTGCGCGCGCGGCGGGGATCATGCATCAGCCGGAGGAACTTCAATTCGGTGTGCTGGCCAGCCAACCTGAAGAATGGAACGCGTATGATCACATCCCAAATAATGTCGGCGTCTTCCCTCTTTATGGAAATTCATCCCAAGACTTTATCCTGTCCCTTGCCTCCTGGGCTCACGGCAACAAGACGAGCAAGCAGTCAGTTGTCTTACTCTTGGATGATTTGGAAGCCACTTCGACCCTTGATTTTGATGCGCGGCAAAACCTGCGCTGGCTGTTGCTCCGTGGACCTGCCCGCCGAGTTTGGCCTATCATCACCATCAACCCGAATCGAATGGAAAGTGTTCAGCCGTGGTTAGATGCCTTTCGCACGCGCATCTTCGGATCAATTCAAGACGCTCAACGGGTTCGTCAACTATCTGCCGAAAGCGCTGATTTGGATTCTCTCAACATCGGAACACAATTTGCATTACGCGAAGGCGATCACTGGCTCCGTTTTTGGATACCAAGCATGGATTAGAAAAGGAGAATGACATGCACACTGGAATGCTTTGGTTCGATAACTCTCAAACTACCCTGACCATAAAAATCAAGAAAGCTGTTGATTATTATCACAAAAAGTACGGGCGCGTACCCGACCTATGTCTGGTTCACCCCAGCATGTTGAAAGATTCGAATGTGGAAGAAGGGAAAATTACCGTTCGTGCTTACCGACCTGTCCTCCCCGGTCATATTTGGGTTGGAGTGGAAGATAAAAATTAATTGGCATATCGGACAAGAGTCGAGTCCTGTCCTTTGCAAAATCATCCCGCAGTTGGTGGAAAACTGCGGGATGATTTCTTTTCGATTTGTCTGGTTGATCGCTACGAAGCAACCATCACCACAAACGCCACCGAGTGACTCTGGCTGTGACTGATGCTCACAGACCATGTCCCCAGCCCAAGCTCTTCGGCTTTTTGTTTCGCTGTTCCATGCAAGGTCAGCACGGGAGCGTTTTGTTCGTCTCCCAACACTTCGATGTCTTTCCACGAAACGTCCCCTATGCCGCACCCTAATGCCTTGGCAACGGCTTCCTTCGCGGCGAATCTCCCCGCCAATGATTCAGCGCGCTTACCACATTGCTCCAACTCGGCAGGCGTGTAGATTCGTTCGAGGTAGTGCTTGCCGTGCCGCGCAATCACTTCTTCGATGCGGGCAATTTCTATTAGATCAACACCAGTTGCAAGTATCATATTTCTCATTCCCCTCTCCCAGGGGAGAGGGCAGGGTAAGGGCTACGGACCCGCCACAGCAATCGCCAATTTATCAGGGTCAATAAATTTTCTCGCCGCACTCACCACGTTTTCACGAGTCACTTCATTGACTAAATCTTCGTAGTTGCGATAATAGTCCAACCCAAGATCGTGGCGCTCAATGTTTAATAATGCGCTTGCCACTCCCCCATTTGATTCCAATGAAAGCGGTAATCGCCCAATGAAATTTGCCTTGCTATCCGCGAGTTCGTCCTCAGACACACCATCCTGCACGAATCGATTCAGTTCCGCCAGAATCAAATCGGTTGCCTTCTGCACATTCGATGGGTTCACCCCCGCACTCACTTCCCACGAGCCGGGACCAATCCCCGCGCTCAGGCTTGAATACGCATAGTACGCGAGCCCCGATTTCTCCCGCACCACATCCCGGATGCGCCCCATCATTCCAAACTGCCCAAGAATACTATTCCCCAGCGACGCAGACATAAATTCCGTATCGCGGCGCTTCGGTCCGTTTGTTCCGACGATCAGATCGGATTGCGACTTGCCCGCGATTCGATGAATCTTGCTGACGGTCTTCCTCAGCTTTTTCAAATCAGGAAGTTCAACCGCCTCTTTCTGACCCTTTACCTGCCAGCCGCCCAAAGCGCGTTTCACCTGCCTGACGGCTTCCTCCGCCTTCACAGCGCCGACGATGACAATCACCATCCCGCGCGGACCGAACAGCGCACGATGGAATTTAACCAAATCATCGCGCGTGATCTTTTTGACGGTTTCGGGATGCCCATCCTCAGGTCGGCTGTATGGATGATCTTTGAACAGAATTTCGTCAAACAGCATCGAAGCCATGTCTGAAGTATCCTGCGCGCGGATTGCCAGCCCGGTAAGCAATTGCGCTCGCAGTTTTTCCATTTCAACTTTCGGAAATGATGGAGCAATCAAAGACTCAGACAACAGATTCAACAACAGCGGCAAATCCTCCACGAGCGACCGTCCATTGAACCCGGATTTATGAACGCCGGAACTGAACCCCAAACTCGCGCCGACTGATTCGAGTTCGTTGTAGATCTTGTCGAATGTTCGTTTCTTTGTGCCGCGCATCAATGCCGAGGTGACAAAATCTGCCAACCCCAGTTTTGCATCCGGGTCGAACAACGCGCCGGCATTGAAATATCCTGTCACAACAACTGACGGGCTGTTGAAGTTGGAACGCGTGAGGACGACAATGCCGTTGGGCAGAACTTCGCGATGGATATCGTCTGGACCGGGCAGGGCTGAATTGCGTTTCTCGATCATGCTACCCTCCCGTCCAAAGGAACGTAGGTGCCGACCACGCGGCTTTGTGATTTGAAATATTCATTCGCCACGCGTTGAATATCCTTTGCAGTAACCTTCGACAGTTTTTCAAGATAAGTCTGGAACCATTCGTAATCCGCAAACATCTCTGCATAACCAAGCCAGAAACCCTGGTTGGTGATGTTCTCACTGCCATAGGCAAATAATGCACGCGCTTGTTTGATTGCGCGGGCGATTTCCGGTTTCGAGACCTTTTCCTCCTTCACGCGTTGGATTTCTTTATCCAACGCGGCGAGAGTTTCATCGGATTTGCGTTTGGGATGGATGGTCATGGTAATTGAATAAAGGAAGGGATCAATCGTCGCCTGCGCGCCGCCATGCACACTGACCGCGAGTTCCTTATCCACGAGCGCGCGATAGAGGCGGGAGGTTTTGTTCGATATGCCGCCGCTGAACATGTTGAGGTTGCTGGGCCCAGAAAGCAGGCTATCGAGTACTGATAGCGGGAGAAAATCGGGGTGAGAAGCGGCTGGGAAACGGTAGCAAGCCTGAACGTAGTATGTAGCGCCGGGTCCCTCCACAGATAAACGCGCCTCCCCATTCTGCGGCAGTTCTTCGCGCGCCAGCCGCGCGGGTTCCTTTCCAGAAGGAATCGGTTCGAATAATTCCTTGATGCGCGCAAGCATGGTGTTTGTATCGAAGTCGCCGGCAACTGCCATAACCGCGTTGTTCGGGACGTAAAAATTTCGATAGTGATTGTAAAGATCGTCGCGCGTCATCGTGCGGAGGTCTGCCATATCGCCGATGACTTCGTGGTGATAGGGATGAACGCGAAACGCCGTTTGCTGGATCGCTTCGCCGAGCGTAAAGAGCGGTTCGTTTTCATTGCCTTCGCGCTCAGAGATGATGACTGTTCTTTCAGAATCAACTTCGCTCGGATCGAAATGACTGTTGATCATGCGATCTGATTCGAGACGCAGGGCAAGGTCAATTTTATCGGCGGGCATGGTCTCATAGTATGCGGTCCAATCCATATACGTCATGGCATTCCACATGCCGCCTTCGCGCGAGATGGATTTATCGAGAATGTTTGCCGGGAACTGATCGGTGCCTTTAAATTGCATGTGTTCGACCCAGTGCGAGATACCGGTTTTCCCATTCACTTCGTCGCGCGAGCCGACGCGATACCACAGCCACGATGAAATGATCGGTGCGGTGTGAACTTCTTTTAATAGGACTTTGAGTCCGTTTGAAAGGGTGGTTTGTGTGAGCATGTTTGTCATGGAGTAAGTGGTTCCGTTTCAGGTGGGATGGTTACGGTTGGGGTGATCACAATTGGATTGATCGGGTTTGCCAGCGGTGAACAGACTTGCACACCGTTGACCAATGCGTTGGGCTCAACAAGACAATACCACGGCTCGACAACCTGACGCAAGCCGGTGAAAGGCTCGTGTAATTGGGTGTTTTTGAGGGGAATATTGACTGGCACATCTAAATGGATCGGGATACTATCTTGCACCGTGAGCTGAAAATCCAGCGTGATCGGGAGCCCTGGAGCGCCTGGGGGGGTGGCGAAAAGAGTCACAGTCGCATCCTCGTCAATAAGCAAGTTCTCGCTTTGGATATAAACGCGCGCAGGAATGGTATAGTTTTCGTATAATCTAATTCTGGTTGACATCTGGACGGGCACCACAATGTTGAGCGGAATCGTCGCATCCACCGGGATGTTCGCCGCGATGGTGGCTTCATCCATTTTGACGAAATTCGTGTACAGCCCGCCGAGCAGACCGGTGAGTTGGTCGTTCGCGGTTAGTTGGATCACCCCAAGCATTCGAAGCGCGACCAGCAGGATGGCGATCAATACCAAATTGACGATGAGCGAGAGTATGCCGGTAAAGGTCCAAAATGCGGGAAGGAATTTGTAGCGGGGTTGCCAACCAGCCTCAGGTGAGGGGGAGGCGGGCGGGTTGGGTGTGGTGGAACCAATCCGGCGCGGCAAACGCTTGATTGGGTCGTCTGTATTTCCGCTGAGTAGTTTTCTTAATTTGCTGGGTTCTTTTGGGTTGGAAGTTGGCTGTGACATACGACCTCCTCATTTGAATTACATCAAACGATAGCAATGAATGCAATCTTAGCATAGATATGGAATTTCGAGCGGGTCTTTGCCTGCTTCCAGCCAGCGTCTTATTTGCCATAGAGATCACAGAGAAAAAAGAGTTTTTCTCATAGGTCTCTCTAAGCTCTGTAGCTATGCAATCGTTAACTTATGGAGGTCAAATAAAATTTTCAAAGTGTACCCAAAGAGTTGCGCCATCGTCTTGTGGATGAATTTCATTTTGGCTATAATCAGCCAGATTTATGAACCATAGGGCAACTCAGGAGGCTTTGTGACCAATCCATATAACGTCGCCGTGATCGGCGCGGGACCCGCGGGCATTTTTGCCGCCCGCGAACTTGCACACCACGACGCGCGCGTCGCCCTGTTCAACCGTGACATCAAACCGGGCGGGCTTGCAGAATACGGCATCTATCTCGACAAATACCATATGAAGAACGGGTTGCGCAAACAATTCCATCAGTCGCTGGCTTTGCCTAACCTTGATTATTACGGCAACGTCACAGTTGGAACCCGTGGCGATCTCACGCTCGACGATCTGCGCGCGCTGGGTTTTCAAGCCATCCTCGTGACCGCGGGCGCGCAGGGAACGAAATGGCTCGGCTTGCCCGGCGAGGAACTCGCAGGGGTGTATCACGCAAAGGATGTCGTTTATTTTTACAACCACCTGCCGCCGTACAGCCAGCAATCGTTCCGGTTTGGAAAACGCTGCGCGATCATCGGCGCAGGCAATGTGATGCTCGACATCGCACACTTCCTTGCCCGCATAAAAAACGTGGATGAAGCGATCGCGATTGTCCGGCGCGGGCCGGCGGAAGTGAAATTCGCAAAGAAGGAAATGGAATACGTGATTGACAACCTCGATCATGCCGCGTTGGACGAGGAGATCAAACGCGTCGCCCCGATCATGCAGGCGGTTCACCAGAACCCCGAGGCGGGTCGCGCCACGATTTTGGAAGCCCTCCCCCACGCGTTACCCAAAACCTCCGATACGCGCTTCCGTTTCATCTTCCTCGCCTCACCCGTTCAAATGCTTGGGGAGAACGGCAAACTCACACAGGTTGAAATCGAAGAAAACATCCTCGTTGAAAAAGACGGCGAGATAAAAGCCAAAGGCACCGGGAACAAGCGTCGGCTGGATGTCGAAACGGTGATCTTCGCCATAGGCGATAAAGTGGACGAGTCGTTCGGCCTGCCCGTCGAGTGGAGTGAATTTGTGAAAAATCCAAACCCGCGTTTCCCCATTGACGGTCATTCGTACGAATCGCCGTTCGAGGATATTTTCGTCGGCGGCTGGTCGCGCAAGGCGAGTTCGGGTCTGGTGGGCGTGGCGCGCAAGGACGGCATCAACGCGTCGAAGGCGGTCTGGGGATATTTACAAACCAAACAGGCAAGCGAATCAAACGCGGATGCGCTCGCCGCAAAACTCAAGTCGCTTGGCAAGCCTGTTGTGTGGAAGGAACATGTGAAAAAACTCGAAGAGGTGGAACACGACGAAGCCAAAAAGCGCGGCATTGAAGAATTCAAGTTCGACAGCAACGACGACATGTTGAAAGCGATGGGGCTGGCGTAAAACGAGATAACATTTCGTTCACGATTTTATGAAACGCGACTTGTATTTCAGTAAGCCCCTCATGAACGCGGCGGGATCATTGGGCTTCGCCCCTGACTTGCGCGCGTGGATTTCATACAACTCATTCGGCGCGTTCGTGACGAACCCGATCTCCCTCCGCCCGCGCCTGCCCACTGCCCACCCGGCGGTGATCGAATACCCCGGCGGATTCCTCCTCCACACCGGCTTGCCGAATCCCGGCATCCATGCCGCGTTAAAAAAATACTCCGCCAAATGGACGCGCTCCGATCTGCCGGTCATCGTTCATCTCATGGCAGACCGCCCAGAAGAGACTCAACAAATGGTGCGCATGTTGGAGTCGCACGAGAATGTGATGGCTGTCGAGCTCGGTTTCGCTCCCCTGCTCGCCGACGATATTATTTTGCTCACACTTGAAATGTGTTTGGGTGAACTTCCGTTGATTTTTTCGTTACCTGTTGAACAAGTGTTATCGCTTGCTCCGCGTTTGATGCAAGAGGGCGCGCAAGCGATCAGCGTTGCCGCGCCGCGCGGCGCCACCCTCACCCCTAACCCCTCTCCCGAAGGGAGAGGGGGACTCATCACTGGTAGGCTTTTCGGTCCGTCATTATTCCCGCAGACATTGAACGTTGTCGAATCCGCCGCCAAATTGGGAATCCCCATCATCGGCGCGGGAGGCGTGTGGTCAAAACAAAACGCCGACGCGATGCTCTCGGTCGGCGCGCTGGCTGTGCAAGTGGACGCGGCGTTGTGGAATCCGGCGTTTGCATTGTAGGGGTAGACCTGCGCGTCTGGGCGGACACGTTGGTCCGCCCCTACGCCTTCGGCTCCAACACCATCACGGGGATATGCCGCGGAGCCGCGCGCAATTCATATTTTTCATACCCCACATAATACGAAACTCCCAATCGAAAATATTTCTCGCGCTCATCCCCGGTCGACTCTCGTGCCATGTACGATTGTGTGATCCCGTTGAAACGCACCATACATTCGGGATTCGCCTTCAAATTGTAATACCAGCCCGGATGATGCTTTTGCCCAAAATTCGAGGCGATCAAAACCATTTTCCCGCCGTCGGGCAGACCCACGAGCGGAATTGTCCGATATTGACCGGACCTGGCGCCTTTGGTCGTCAACTAGAGGGTCGGCAAGCCGACAATCCTCGTCACCGTATACTTTCCACCCGTGAGTTTGAGTATGAGTTTATCTGCCCGATGCAGGACCACCGCAAGAATGGCAGAAACGGGATTGAGCATCAAGAAACGGTGGGCGAGTCTTTGATACGCGTTTGGCTTTACGTTCATTTCTCCAGCCATATTGTCACGGGCCCATCGTTGTGGATTTCGACTTCCATGTGCGCGCCGAATTGACCGGTTTGCGTCGGGACTCCGTGCCCGCGAAGAAGCTCGGCAAATTTATTCACCAGCGGCTCGGCAACCTCAGGCAAAGCCGCTTCAAGAAAGGATGGGCGGCGTCCCTTGCTTGTATTTGCATACAATGTGAATTGGGAAACGACAATCACCTCTCCTTGCACATCCAAAATCGAGAGGTTCGTCTTCCCCTGTTCATCCTCGAAGATGCGCAGGTTGGCGGTCTTCTCGGCGAGAAACTTCGCCTGCTCCTCCCCGTCGCCATGACCAACGCCCAATAAAATCAACAGACCTTTTCCGATTTTGGAAATGGTCTGCGATTCGACAGTGACACTGGCTTGGGAGACTCGCTGGATGAGGGCTTTCATGGATACATGTAAACAGGTATACAGGTAAACAAGTTGCACGTGTCCACGTGTGTACTTGTATACTGCGTACTTCCTCACGGCAACTGCATCGCCTCTCTTACCTCCGCCATCGTCTGCCGGGCAATGACCCGGGCGCGTTTGGCTCCATCGTCCAGCACATCTGTAACATGGTCCGGTTTGGAGGCAAGTTCGGCGCGTTTGGCGCGGAACAGTTCGAGATGTGTGTTCAAATTTTTGGCCAAGAGCATCTTGCAGTCCACACATCCAATCCCCGCGCGGCGACATTCCGTATTGACCATCGCGACGTCATCCTGTGAGGAAAAAATCTTGTGCATCGAGAAGACGTTGCACACGTCGGGGTTGCCCGGGTCGGTGCGTTTGACGCGCGCCGGGTCGGTTACCATATCCTTCACGCGGGCCGTTGTCTCTTCGGGTGTGGCGGCGAGTTCGATGTGGTTGTTCAAACTCTTGCTCATCTTGGCTTTGCCGTCAATGCCCAACACTTTAAGGACCTCGGTGTGCTTGACCTGCGGCTCAATGAGCGCCTTCGTGTTGTAACGATAATTGAATGACCGGACGATTTCACGCGCAAACTCCAAATGCGGCGCCTGGTCAATGCCGACGGGAACAATATCTGACTTGTACAAAACGATGTCGGCGGTCATCAACACGGGATAACCGAGCAATCCATAGTTGGCATTCTCGGGTTGTTGTGCGAGTTTTTCCTTGAAGGTCGGCAAATCGGTGAGCTTGCCCATCTGCGTGACCATCGAAAGATAGGTGTGCAATTCCATCACTTCGGGTACATGCGACTGCACAAACAAAATCGACTCATCGGGACGAATCCCCGCCGCGAGCCAATCGAGCGTCATTTCTTTTGTGTTCTGCTTTAATTCCTGTGTTGCCTCCACTGTCGTCAACGCGTGGACGTCCACGATGCAATACACGCAATCGTAGTCGTCCTGCAACGCGACATAATTCTGGATTGCGCCCAGATAATTTCCGAGATGTTGCCTTCCCGTTGGCCTCGCCCCCGAAAACACTCGTCCTTTTTTTGGCATTCATGACCTCTATGTTTCGGTGGTTGAGCGCAAGCAGTCGAAACCACCTGTTTCTAAGAAATTTTTGCTCACATGTACAGGTTGGTCTCGATACGCCATCACTTCGTTCGGGCTACTCGACCAACGTAAATCATTCTCCAACCAGCTTCCTCACCAACCCCACCACCTCCCCCGGCTCGGCGTGGCGATGCGTCTGCAATTTTGAAAACAACAAATGCCCGTTGACCGTCACCTCGAAACGCCCGCCATCCGATGGCACGAGTGTCATCGACTCAATCACATGCTCATACTGTTTGAGCAATTCCTCCGTCAGGCTCACGGCCCGGCCCAGGTAGTGTCAGACCGCGCAGTAAACAATTTCGATTTTCAACATCGCGTCTCCTTTGGAGCACACAGCACGCTGTTTGACTCCAAATTAACTTGCGCGATTATATCATTGAGGCAACTCGCGCAAAAACGCCTTCACAGTTTCATCCGCAGGTTTGGATTTTATTTGCCTCGCCGTCCCGACCTGTTTTAATTCGCCGCCCGCAATCACAGCCACGCGGTCTCCCATCTGCGCGGCTTCCTTCAAATTGTGCGTGACGAAAATCGCCGTGAGATGGTCTTTACGCAATAATGCCGACAAATCTTCGAGCAGCTGGACGCGCGTCGGGGAATCCAACGCGGCGAACGGTTCATCGAGCAACATGAGTTCGGGATTCAACACAAACGCCCGCGCCAGACTCACCCTCTGCGCCTCACCTCCGGACAACTGGCTGGCTCGACGTTGGGCAAGCGACTCCACCCCTAGACTCTTTACCCACCTCTCCACCCGCGACTGAACCTCCGCCTTTGCGACGCCGCGAAACTTCAGTCCCAGCGCGACGTTCTGCTCGACAGTCATATCCAGCAACAACGGCGACTGGAACACGAATGAGATTTTGCGGCGGTATTCAAGTTTGTCCCAATTAGCCAAAGATTTCCCATCGAATCGAATCTCCCCGCGCGCAGGTTTGAGCAGATGCGCGAGAGCCAGCAACAAGGTGGTCTTCCCCGCGCCATTCGGACCGACAACCGCCAGCGTCTCACCGCGTTGAATATCGAGCGAGTCAATATTCAACACATCACGTCCATTGCGCTGAATGAGTAAATTACGAACTTCGATCATGACGATTTCCGTGGAGCGGGTTGCCAATCCGCCTTACGACCCCTTTGCTGAATCCACGTCAACGCGAGGTTGATGAGATAAGTAAGGATGAGCAACAATGCAGAAAGCGCCAATGCCTTTTCAAACTCGCCCTTGCTTGTCTCCAATACAATCGCGGTCGTCAGCACGCGCGTCTGCCCGCGAATGTTGCCACCCACCATCATGGATGCGCCGACCTCTGAAATCACGGAACCGAAACCAGCCATGAGCGCGGCTAGAAGCGGCAGGCGTGCCTCCCGCCAGAGATACCAGGCCATTTGGACGCGTGAGGCGCCGAGCCCGAGGAGTTGTTGCTGAAGGCGCGGGTCCAAGGCTTCGAGCGCGGCGGCGGTGAGACCCGTCACCACAGGCGCGGCGATGACCGTCTGCGCGATGATGATGGCTATCGGCGTGTAAATGAGTCGCAAATCCCCCAGCGGGCCGCTTCGCCATAACGTGATCGCAACCACAAGACCCACAACCACAGGCGGCAACGCCATGCCCGTGTTGATGATGCTGAGAATCACATTGCGTCCGCGAAAACTCCCCAGCGCAAGCCACGTGCCGAAGGGCAATCCGATGAGCAGGCTGACAAGCGTTGCTGTCGTGGAGACTTGCAGGGAGAGGGCGGTGATTTGGAAGATTTCGGTCATGGGGGGAAAGTAGACAGGGAAACACGTGTGTACTTGTATACGTGTTTACCTGTTTACTACTTCTTCACGGCAAGCCTAACTCCTCATCCGTCTTATCCGCGTCGGGGAAGAACAACGGCTGACCATATTCTTCCACACCAAATTCACGTATGATCTTTTGACCTTCGGGCGAAGTGATGAAATCTGCGAATGCTTTTGCGCCTTCGAGATTCACCTGGGACCACTTTTCAGGGTTGACTGTGATGACGTGATAGACGTTTAACAAGAAAGAGTCGCCTTCGACGAGAATTTCCAAATCTACATTTGATTGATAAGCAAGAAACGTGCCGCGGTCAGTGAGTGCGTAGCCGCCTTTTTCGGATGCAATCGAAAGCGTCGCGCCCTGTCCCTGTCCCGTTTCGAGATACCAATCTTCGCCAGCAGGGTCAAGCCCTGCGTTCTTCCACAAAGCTAGCTCCTTGACATGAGTCCCTGAATCGTCGCCGCGCGAGACAAAGGTTGAGGCGGAGGAAAAAATCGCGTTGAAAGCCTCATCAACTGTCGGCTGGGTGCGAAGCGATGCAGGGTCGGAGGGAGGTCCAACGATCACGAAGTCGTTGTGCATTACAAGTCGGCGGTCAATGCCGAATCCGTTTGCAACGAATTCTTTTTCTGCGGCGGGCGAATGAAGCAGGATCACATCCGCGTTTCCCTGCTCGCCAAGTTTCAACGCCTGCCCCGAGCCGACCGCGACCAGTTGCACGTTGTATCCCGTTTGTTCGGTGAAGGCTGGCAGAAGCACATCGAGCAAACCCGAATCCTGCGTGGACGTTGTGGAAATGAGCAACAGGTTTGAATTTTGAGGAGGCGCTGGATTGCAGGAAGTTAATGCAATGAGCGCAACAAGCAAGGCGACAGTTATTTTTTTCATTCAACTCCGAAACGAAAGGGGCGACTCTTCGCCGCCCCTTTTTCGGGTGGAATTATAAACCCAAGTCCGCGTCGGTCTTGTCGGCATCGGGGTAGAACAACGGCTGACCGTATTCTTCCACGCCAAATTCACCGATGACCTCCTGTGTGGACGAGGCAATCATAAAATTCAGGAACGCCAGCGCGCCATCGTGATTGACCTTGTCCCATTTTTCGGGGTTGACCGTGATGACGTGATACACATTCAGCAGGGCATTATCGCCTTCCACAAGAATTTCCAACTGCAGGTTGCCTTTGTTGGCTAGATACGTGGCGCGGTCGGTCAGCGTGTATGCGCTCTTCTCCGATGCAACGGTCAGCGTCGCGCCCATGCCCTGTCCCGTTTCGAGATACCACGCCAGCGCGGCGGCTTTGGGATCGTATTCGGCTTTCTTCCACAAATTCAACTCGGCTTTGTGCGTGCCCGAGTCGTCGCCGCGCGAAATAAACTCCGCGTTCCCCGCGCCGATCAACTTCAACGCCTCCGTCACAGGCTTGCCTTTGATTCCCGCCGGGTCAGCGGCGGGACCGACGATGATAAAGTCGTTGTGCATGATGAGCGCGCGGTCCTTGCCGAATCCATTTTCCATGAACGCGGCTTCGGACGACGGCGCGTGGACGAGCAGGACATCCGCGTTGCCCTCCTCCCCCATCTTCAGCGCCTGACCCGACCCCACCGCAACGGTCTGGACGGTGTAACCTGATTCGGCTTCGAACAGCGGAATCAACACGTCGAGCAGACCCGAATCCTGCGTGGACGTGGTGGTCGCGAGGATAAGGTTTGGGTTTTGGGGTGCGGCAGGCGCGCACGCGCTGAGAATAATTACGAGTAGAACAAGAATTGAAAGAATACGTTTCATTGAGAGACTCCTGAGATTTGATTTTATCTGCTGGTCGAGTAGCCCTGCATGATTTTCGCAGGGCGTATCGAGACCAGCAATCTCGTATTTATTTGTAAGCTCTGGTCTCGATACGGGCGAGAAGCCCACTCGCCCTACTCGACCAGCGACTTATATTTGAATCTGCTCTCCGCTGTGAGCGGAGTTGTAGCCAGTCAGTGATGTGAGTGCATTGCGAAAGTCAACGGTTTGGATGTAATCGAGCAGCGGCGCAAGAGTCTTTTCGTTCTCACGCGGCAGGATGAGGTCGTAGCGTTCCTCGAATAGCGGAATGAAATCCAGTTTGTGCTGGTGTGCCGCGGCTTGCAAACCAAGAGCCGCGTCCGCTTTATTGCTTGCGATCAAGGCGGCGGCTTCGCTGTGAGTCTTCACTTCTGTGTCGTAGCCTCTCACCTTGTCAGTTGGAATTTTCAGTTTTTTCAGTTCCGAATCAAACCACAAACGGGTCCCTGACCCTGCGTTGCGATTCACAAAACGGACATTGGGATTGGCAATGTCAGCAATTCTCTTTATCCCTTTTGGGTTTCCGCTGGAAAGAATCAGCCCCTGTGTGCGATAGGCGAGTGTGACAATCTCCACATCACGGTCTGGGAAGAGATGACGAATAAAAGGAGTGTTGTATTCGCCCGTTTCGCCCAAGAGATGCGAGCCTGCGACTTGACATAAACCTTGTCGGAGATTTACAAGCCCATCGAGGGAACCAACCGGCAAACTGAGCAGAGAAACGTGCTTTTCAATCTGCTCGGCAATCCCTTCGAGAGCCAAGTCATGACTCCCTGAGAAAATCACCGCAGGCTTTTTTGTTTTTGGGAGAATGACTTCTTGCAAGAGGAGAGCATCCGCTTTGGCGCGATAGAACTTTTCGGTCACCCTGCCCGTCTTGCGGATTTCACCCACTTCGACGAGTTCCGCGGATTCAAGAGCGAGGATGTGGTGACGAATCCATGCGGGAGACTGTTTCATCGTCTGTGCGAGGTGCGTGAGCGTGGCGGGGGTAGCCATGAGGAGTCGCAAAATGTCCATGCGGCGGGAGTCGGCAAGGAGTTTGATTCTGTGGAAGGAGTTGAGCGACTCAACTTTATTCATGGCGATTAAGTTTTTCCTAAATCGAGAGTCTATCACGAACAGAGAATTTGCGTCAACGGGAAATCATGTTTTGGGATTTGCTGTTTCCATCCCCCGCTACGGTATCAGCCCCAAACTCTGACGAGCAGTCGCCCGAAAGCTCTTGCAAACCTTTCGAGCGAGTTTCGCAATTTCCAAATCTGCTGAAGCGCCTGGGTATCGAAACTCAACAGCATAATCGATCAACAAACGAAATTCCTGTTCATAGGTCTTCCATAACGGTTCAACTTCTTTGGCTAATTCGAGGAGATAGGTCAGGTCGTGGAGTTTTTTGAAATAGATGTTCACTTCCACAAGTCGCGCTTTGAGGTACTTTTCCACATATTGCTGGGCAAAGAAACAAGCGGCGTCGTAATTCGGTTTTTTACGAACACGGATTTCGCGGTTCAAAGACCCCCAATCATTCTCAGCCTTCTCAACCCATTCGCGAGTGAGAGGCTTCATAAAGCACTTTGCCTTTTTCGATAATTTCACGCAGGAAGAAATCGCCCAGTTTCAGGCGTTTCTCTAACTCAGCTGGTTTGCGAACCATGATGTCAATTGGAAATTTTGGTTTGGTAGCCATCCAGATTTCAGTTGCCTTTTCCGGGTTACGCCCTTTGAACGGCATAATAACCAGAATATCCACATCGGAATCTTCGGTGGGTTTGCCATAGACATAAGAACCAAACAAGATGATTTTGTGTGGGTTGAATCTCTTGGCGGCTTTTTGTGCAAATGCGGAAATGGCTCGTCTGGTTATCTTTTCCATATCTCAATTATACCTAATCATACCGGATCGGCTCGACATCCCTCCTCTCCCCTTCTTTCCTCTTTCTCTCCCGCGCATAATAGAACGTCTCGCGCAATTGCGGCGTGACAAGGCTCGTCTCGCGGTGACCCATCCTCGTACCGTGGAATTGCATGAAGCGAAACCAGAAAATTGAAGCGGAATTTTCCAACAGCACACGTTCACGCGCGGCGTGCCATAGGTCGCTCAAAATATTCGAGATCGTCAAACGCACGAAATCGTACACGTTGAAATGCGATTCTGGGTAGATCTTCTTGAACGCCATTGCTTCGCGGCGGTAGCGGTTGAACACGCCGCGCGGCGTTTCATCATGGACGTGCACGATTTCGGCTTCCGCTACGTACGCAATTTTATATCCTTGCTCCTTCGCCCACTTGCCCCATGCCAAATCCTCCAGCCCCGTCAGCGACTCGTCGTAGGGATGCTCCTCCCACAAATGTTTTCGTATCACTGCATTGGCGTTGTTGCAAAATGCGGTCGGTTGATTTGAGTTGCTCACGTCGGGATACCACTGATGAAGAACCTGTCGTTCAGAGAATTTTGCCGAGTCAGGTCCGCGCTGTTTGCCGTACGTCAGAGCGACCTTTTCATCCGCAAACGGACGAAGCAAACTCTCCAGCCAATCGGGATAGACGGGATAGACGTGCGCGCTGGCAATGACAACCAATTCACGCGTCGCTTCGCGGACGCCGAAATTGAGCGACCGCCCAAACGTAAACTCCTCCGGCGCGATTCGCACGATCCGCGCGCCGAACGATTCAGCAATGGAAACGGTTCCATCGGTTGAGCCTGAGTCGACGAGAATTATTTCCACATCCTTGAGAGTCTGCTGGCGAATCCCCTCCAACAAACGGCCGATACGCTTCTCTTCGTTATACGCGCGGATGACGATAGAGCATTTCATTGGCAGAACAATTCATCCACATAACTTTGCATTTCAGGCTCAAGCGGATATCCATGTTCTACCATCGCATTAAGATTCCTACAGGCAAGTTGTTGATAAAACGATTCTGTATTGATTCGGGTGGATATTTTCTTCACCTGCTTTTCATTACCGACAAACGCATAGGCTTGCAGGAAAGGCATCCATTCGATCTGGTCGTTGGGGTGCAGCCCAAGTTTTTGTACCTCTTCATCGAGGCTCACGATTTCGTCCCACTTCCCTTGCTGGCGCGCAAGGTCCGCCTTTTGATAGTAATAACACCACTCATGCGGAAGTTCAAGACCAAAGGCATAGGCGGGCAATGCGTGAAACTCTGTATCCATGATGATATTTTCAACTCTCGAATTCTGATAACTTGCATGGATGAACAACTGGTCATAAATGGAAATATCGGGCCAGCGAGGGTCAAGCGCGTGAACGCACGAAGTCTGCAACGGTTGTGTCAAGATCAACTGGTTTTTATAGTTCATCTCCATGTAAATATTCTTAATGACAAGGTCTGTCTGTTCAAAAGACTTGTTGCCATTGATGATATGCAAAATACTATCCTGTTCCAGCCGCGATGCAGGCAGGGGAATGTGAACGGGCATCTGCTCCTGTCCATCTGGGTAGTAGATAAAATTCGCAGGGCCCCACGCCACATCATTCCCATCTGAATAACCGACGCCAGGGTAAGTGACCACCAGCGTCGCGCCGCGCATGATATCTGGCGCGCGCCAAACAACCTGTTGCCAAAAATCAGAGATGATTCTCTCTTCAGTAACAGCCTGAGCGGCAAGTCCATGATGTGCCAGAACTGCCAAGCCCGCCAAACCCGATAGTAATAACATACGAAACTTTTGGGGAAACACGGAAAAGATCAGCCCGCTCAAAAAGATGACACCCGTTAGTGACGCGGGAAGCGTGTATTGCGAGATGCGCTCAAACGTCACTACACGATTGGCAAAGACGATGGGCAAAACGCCGCCCAACGTTCCAAGCAGTCCAACCCAAATCAATTCACCTCGTCGCGAATATGTATCTGGCTCATCTTCCACGTTAGGCTCATTGACAAAGCGATTCAGAAATTTATTCGCAAGGTACACCAACGCAATGACAAGAGCGGCAAAGACCAGACCAGTGGCAATATCCCTCAGGCGGTTGCCATAGAAATTTTGGTAGAAAGGAATAACCCACGCAAAGAGTGAGACGTTCAAAAAACTTCGGGCAACTTCAACCAACCGCCATATCATTGTTGTAGTGGAAGAAAACAGAATGCCAAACTGTGTTCCCGCATCCTGCGCCTGCCGCCAGTTATCGAAGAGGAATTGATACCAAATCAAAAACCCAATGGGAATTAACAAATGAGGGGCAGAAGCTTTCAGTGTTGGCAGAACGGAGCCGATGAGAGTTGATCGAGTCTTTTGCCTGATAGATAAATAAACGCAGATGAGCCTGAAGGCTTCCATGCCAATGGCATATTCCACAAGGGCAAGGTATGCCCAACCTGAAAGAAGGCCAGCAATTGTCCACCCCAAGCGGCGAGGGATGGAATCGGAGGCAATCGCTTTTAGTGTGAAGGCAATGGAAAATGTTTGCAATCCCACGCTCAATACATAAGGTTGAAATTCAAAGCCAGCAACCCACCACAGAAAGCCGGGGAAAAGTAAAAACAAGGTGGTCATGTAGAAATTAACACGGCGATTCTGGGACCAAATCAAATTGAACAGCCACAACGCGCCCAACCCGCCTAGCAAACGGGTAAGATACATGACAACATGATATGGAAACGGATTTAACCCAAACAGTGAAAAATACAGCGCGTACAAAGGTCCGCGAATGGGACGGGTATGAAGCGCGATTTCGATCAGCGCGCCGGGACCGATGACAAGCGCATCGTAGAGGAAGTACCAGTCGTCGCGGTAATACGTCAATTCACCAATACGCGGGAGATACGTAAAGCCAGAAATTAATGCAAGCAGGATGATCTCGAACCAGCGGGTTTGAACGAGTTTTTTCAAGTTGACCTCTTACCAGTTATTATTCTTTTCATATCCCAATCTTATCAGCAACTCACCGGCAACATCTTTGAATATCTTCTTGTGCTCCTCGGTGAAATATTTTTTCCATTCACCTGTCTTCCCAGAGCGGAAGGTGGGAGACTTCGCGGGGTTGATGGAGGATTCAACGGCTTGCAGAATCAACTGTCGAGTGGAAGGAAGTGGGACGCGGGCAAGGAAGTGATCCATGATGCGGGTCAAAGTCGCAATGCGGTCATTGATCAAGTCTTCAAAATGAATCAAAAGCACTTCAGGGTGATTCAACCAATCCAGATAAGGAGTGAAGCGTTCGGCAATGTTCGGAAATTCAACATCCGCATCAGGTCTACCCAAAATGCTGGCTGTGAGCCGCGCGTTGAAATCGAAAAGCGACTGGTAATACGCATGGTGAACATGATTCTTTTCCATCCCGGTGACATAGAACACATGCGAGACGACCACATCGCGCGGATCACGGAAGATGAAGTATGGAATGAATTTGGGCGAGCACACACGGGCAACGGCATCAGGGCGGGCAAAGAGATGCGCTGACGCGACATCGCGCGGACCAAGAGAATCGAGCCAGGCGAGGGCTTGCCCTGGCATGCGTTTGACTCCACTCTCGCCTTCGTACTCGGCATAGAACGAGTGCAGGCGTTTTGCATACGGCGCGACGCTGGAAAAGCCAAGCAGAATTTGATCGAGCAGATGTGTTCCACTTTTGGGGAAGGAAATCCCCAGCAGGGCAGGCAAGTCGGTTTGATGCGATGGAAAACGAAATCGTTGAGTCAGTTTTTCAATGGAATAAACCGTGGAACGGAGCGATGGTTTCAAACCCATGTGATTATTTAACCACAGAATTGCTGGCGAGACATAAATCAATTTTCGGGGTTATACAATGTGCCAATGAAGACCACAATTTTTAATACCCCAATTCTCAGCCGATTATTTCATTATCTTGCAAAACTTATGATGAGCTTGGTCGGCTGGCGCGTGGATGGAAAACTCCCCAACCTGCCAAAATTTGTTTTGATCGGCGCGCCGCACACATCGAATTGGGATTTTGTTCTCTTCCTCGGTTTGATCTTTTCCTTGCGGGCGAACGTCCGTTTCATGGGCAAGGCAGAGTTGTTCCGCCCGCCACATGGCTTCTTCTTTCGCTACTGCGGCGGTGTACCTGTAGACCGTAAAAAATCCTCTGGGCTGGTGGAGCAAATGGTGAAAGCGAGCAACGAATCAGAAAAGTTCATCCTGACCATCGCTCCTGAAGGGACGCGTCATCATGTGGTGGAATGGAAACACGGCTTCTATCATATCGCCAAAAAAGCAGAGATCCCCATCGTGATGGCGGTTGTGGACGGAAAAAATAAAACCGTCCGCGTAGGACAGGTATTTCATCCTACAGAAGACATGGAAGCAGATATGAAAACGATCAAGTTATTTTTTGAAGGAATTGTGGGAATCAACCCTAGAAGGAAGTATATAACGCTGAAGAGTTGATGTTCATTCCCTTAACACATTTGGATAGTTTTCTAAAAATGAGATGCTTACAATGTTTATGGGTAATTCTTCTTCTGGGTGCAATCATCATGCCTGCGCACCTGTTCAACACATATCTGTCGAGGACACAGTTACCACAACCGAGCGGCAAGGGGAACTTTCGATATCGTATTGGAACCCATAAATGAGAGGCGACCCTGTGGGGTCGTCTCTCATTTATTTCGCTTCTGTCATCGCCTGCTTGAACTCGACCAATGCCCTGATCGGTGTGGGGTCAACCCCATACCCCATCGCCAGATAATATGCCATGTAATCGCCAAACAAAATCAATGTCCACATGTGGGCGAGGGGAGTATTGCCGCGCGCGTCAATGTAATCCGTGTTCATGCCTTCGAGCATGAAGGCTTTGCGCGTCAGATCGGACCTCAGTCTGTTGCGCGGGTGGTCGGAGGGCGCGCGCAGGAAGAGGGTCATCGTGTGCGCGTTGAGGGTTTCCTGTGGATTCTCCGTCCCAGCCAGCGTATTATGATCCGCTTCGGGGAGGAACTCGAAATTCGCGCCTGCTTTTGCCACTTCGTTCATCTGACCTTTCCATCTTCGTGCCACAGTGCTGAGCAGACCCGAACCGACAAACGTCACCCACCTCCCCATCAGTTGACCCGCGTATCGCTTGGCAGGATTCTTCACGGCGGGGACATCCGCCTTCAAATGCCGTTGCGTCCGTTTCATCGAGGCGAGCGCGTCTTCCATCTCTTTCGATTGGTTGGGGATAAAGCCGAGCCGCTCGAACATGGCGAGCAACAAGCCGAACGAGAATCCCACCGCAGCGCGCGGCTGACCCGCGTGATCGAACGTCCAAAGCGGAATGTTGTTTTCTTTGGCGCGTTTGGCGAGTTCGCCGCCTGTGCAAACAACAACGACGCGACACTCGGCTTTGCGAGCGGCTTCGAACGCATCGAGCGTCTCTTCGGTGTTGCCGGAGTGCGAGGAGCAGATGACTAGAGTCTCTTCTCCGCGGGCGAAGAGGGGCAGGGAATAATCTCGATGGACAGAAACAGGCAAAGGGGAGAGAGAAGCGCAGTACGAGGCGAGCAAGTCCGCGCCGATGGCGGAACCGCCCATTCCTGCGATCACAACCTGCCTGAAATTTTTCCAGTCAGGCAGAGCATGTTTCATGCCGAGTTGATAAGCAAACGCAAGCTGGTCGGGGAGATTGTCAATCTCGCCGAGCATGTTGAGGGTATCGAGTTGCTTGAAGCGTTCGAGATCGTCGAGATTCATTAACTGGATTCCTCGATGAACCTGGACAAATCCTTTTTCATCGCTTTGAGCGACGGGATGTGAATGTACATCATGTGACCCGCGTCGTAGTATTCCATGGTGACGTTGGCGCGGAGGGATTCGTCCAAGCCGAGATGGTTGAACGTATATTCGGTAGCGAAATATGGCGTGCCGAGATCGTAGTAGCCGTTCGCGACGAAAACTTTGAGATAGGGGTTGTACGTCATCGCGGCGCGCAACGTTTCAGCGACATTGACGTAGGCATTCTCAAACTCGCGATACGACCACGGATGCACAAAGCCGCTCAAGATTTCGTACGGCAAATCCGATTCAAACTTCAACTCGCGGCGGATGTAATCGTAGAACGCGGCGGTGTACGGACCCATGATGTTCGTGAGCAACGGGTCGTATTCGGCATGTTCTGTGACGCCGAGTCTATCGCGACCAATCAAACGCGAATCGAGACGACCCACCGTGAGTCCGCGTTCGCGCAGGAGTTCCTTGAAATAATGCTGGTCGTTGATGCGCAAGTTCGAGCGTTCGATGAATTGCTCCGAGATGCCCGTGAAATACGAAACTTTCTTCACGATCTCGGCGCGCTCTTCTTTCGTCAACGAATCGCCTTTGTGCAATGCCTGTGCATACTCACCGAGCGCGAACTCCTCCGCTTCTTTCAGCCAGGTCTGCAACGGTTTATGAGGTTTCAACACATCGTGATACCAGGCGGTCGCTGTGTAGCCTGGTAAAAAGATAATGAAGGGCAAATCGTTATTCACATTGAAATCAATCGTTGTGAAATCCAACACGGCAGAGACGAGCATGAGTCCGTTCAAATACATGCCATGCCGTTCCTGCAAATATCCCGCAAGCCCTGAGGCACGCGTGGTGCCATAACTTTCACCGATCAAAAACTTCGGTGAGAGCCAGCGGTTGTAACGCGTGGCATACAACCGAATGAAATCGCCAACCGACTCGATATCCTTTTTGAACCCGTGCCACTCTTTCGGCTTTTCGCCCGCCACGGGCCGGCTGTAGCCCGTGTTCATCGGGTCAATGAAAACCAGGTCGGTCTCATCGAGGATCGAATATTCGTTATCTTTCAACTGATATGGCGGCTTCGGCAGTTCACCGTCGTTTTTCATGATCACGCGGCGCGGACCCAACACACCGAGATGCAACCACACGGACGATGAGCCGGGTCCGCCATTGAAGGAAAACGTCAGCGGACGTTTGGATGTGTCCTTGACTCCGTCCTTTGTGTACGCGACGAAGAAGATTTGCGCACGCGGCTTCTCGCCCTCCGCCTCCTTCTCACGATCAACTGTTTCCTCTTTCAGGATCATCGTCCCCGCTGTGCCGGTGTACTTCACGGTCTTGCCGTTGATCCTGACGGAGTGTTTCGACGTCACAAGATTGTCAACGGCTTTGGGTTTTTCTTCTTTTTTCTCTTCGGGTTTCCCTTCGACCTTTGCTTCGGCTGGCTCAGCGCGGCGGCTCAGGGCGGGCTTTTCGTCTGCCATGCTTGACCTCCAATAAAAATTGGCGACAATGTTTCTGCCGCCAAACGGTGGATTTACGAACTCGGGGTAATTTTTCGTAGTTCAATTACAAGACCAGGCAGATCATCCCGCACGATATCCCAGATAATATCCAGTTGAACCGTATCGTATCCATGAATAACTCGATTCCGTGTGCCTCTCATAGCCATCCATGGAAATTGGGAATGTTTCTTCTGGGTTTCCGCAGAGACCCTGCCCGCGGCTTCCCCGATGATTTCAAGCCGTCGGACAACAGCATCCTGCAAAAGGGCATCCTTTGAAAACTCGTCCCATGTTTTGCCTGCCATATAACCAAGAATGGCTTGCGCAGAATCCAGCATATCGTAGAGATAGGCATCATCACGCGACATAATAGACCTGAGCCGATTCCAGGATCGCCTTGCGGCGAAAAGGGTTCCTGCTTGCTTCGACCCCTTTGAACGTGTGCAAATCAACATCCCGGTTGAACAACCCCTTCAACTCTTCCTGAAGACCAAAGAAAGCAAACCCAGGCGTTTTCCCTTCCTCGAATTCAACCAGTACATCCACGTCGCTTTGCGGACCGAAATCGTCGCGCAAAACCGAGCCAAAAAACGCGAGTTTTTTGATGTTATGGTTGCGGCAGAAATCCACAAGTTGTTTCCTGGGGATGTATAGCCTGATTTTGTCCATGACTTGATTATAGCAAATCCTTCCAATCCATCAGGGTGGTTTGGCAATAGCCAGCATGATCCATCGCAACTAGCGGATAAGGTTGACAATCAATCGTTTATTGAAGTTGGGTCAACTTCGAGAACAATCTTCTCCAAAATGGCTGCCGCCATCCATTCTGCGGGCTTCAACAGCAGGTAGGCGGCGTCCGCCAAAAACGGGTGTTGAATCCTCCGCGCGAGAGGCTTCCCAATCCAATCGTACATTCTTCTCAATACTTTGTGAAAGCGCGGGGCGACCGCCAGCAATGCGAGTTCGGCGCATTTGAAAATCTGCAATTGGCGATTCACCCGCATGGATTTTCCACTCGCCGAGTTGCACAGTCCGCGAGCCGACGAAGGTTGGGTGTCCGTGCGCGGCGGCGGTGGCGATGTAGCAGGTTGGTGGCACAAGCGGTAACTCGGAGTATAACTCGTACATCTTGAGGATGTCGTACCGCCAGGAAAGACCATACGCGGCAAGCCAGGCAGTCACGCCAAGCCCGCGCTTCATGGAGAAGGGGGTTTCATAATTTCGAATCAACCATAGTGCCGCCTGCCCGGCAATCAGAAAACTCCAAAAGGGAGCGGCAATCACCAGTCCAATCAGCGCCAGAAACAACGGATAAAACTGCTCCCGGTTGATCACTGCAACGATCACAATAGCGAGCAGGATGAGAACCATCAAGCCCAATCGCGCCCTTTGCCTTCCCCATTTTCGAACGGCCCACTGATCGATCCTTGTATAGTAAAGTGGAAACAACCAGAGAAGAAAGACGGTAAAAGAATATTTATTATCACTCAAGTATAGAAACATGACCACACTGTATTGCAGAGCCAGGAGGACTCCCGCATAAATCCCCAATCGAATTGCAAACACAGAGGAGGACCGATCCGGGATGATCAAGAGAAGAAGATAGCAAATAACTGAGTATGTGAGAAGTATCAGGAAAAATAACGACGCTTCAGGCTGGAGAAGCAGTGCAAGATAGTCTTGCAAATCTCCCGACTGCCATTCAGGCTTTAAAGCAGGGATCACCCAAAAAGAAAAAGCAGGCAAGGCAACAACAAACAAGCTATACAAAACACGCCACCAGCCATGGATGGGAAATTGCTGTGCCTTTGTCGAATCGTCCATTTCACTCTGATCGGTTGTTGGTTCAAGAGTCATTTTTACTTCTTTTTTGACTTACGAGCCGATACACTTCCTTTTTACTCCATCCGCTTTGCACCGCCAATTCGGCAGAAATATCTTTGGCAGACTTATCACTCTTCAATTCTCTTTTTATTACTTTCGATACTTGCGCTTCCGTCCATTTTTCGCTTTCATCTTTTGTCTTACCTTCGATCACCAGCGTGAACTCCCCTCTTGCAGGCTGAGACTTGAAATATTCCACCGCCCCACTCACGGTCCCGCGCCAGTATTCTTCAAACATCTTGGTCATTTCGCGCGCGACGCAGATGCGGCGGTCGCCGATGGTGGCGAGGAGGTCTTCGAGCGAGTCCACGATGCGGTGGGGGGATTCGAGGAAGATGAGGGTGTAGGACAAATTGGCAATTTGTCCTACAAACTGTCGACGTTCGCTTTTTTTGTGAGGAAGATAACCTAGGTAGAGGAATGAGTCTGTGGGTAAGCCGGAGACCGCCAGGGCTGAGATCGGAGCTGAGGGACCAGGAACAGGCACCACGTCGCAGCCCGAAGCGAGGGCGGCGCGGACGAGTTCGTAGCCCGGATCATTGATCGCGGGAGTCCCTGCATCTGAGACCAGCGCCACGTCGCCAATTGAAAGTTTGTCGAGGACGAAATCCAGCTTGTTCAATTTGTTGTGTTCAAAATAACTCGTGAGCGGAGTTTCGATCTCGAAATGTTTGAGCAGTTGTCCCGTGTGACGCGTGTCTTCCGCCGCAATGAGACTCGCTTCGTGCAAAACGCGAATGGCGCGCGGCGACATGTCTTCGAGATTGCCGATGGGGGTAGCAACAAGGTATAGCGTGCCCATACGATGATTTTATCATCACGCGGCCCGCCTTGTTCGTTCGGGGTCTCAGACCCCGAACGAGTGGAATGGGACGGGTGCTATAATGTTTGGAAAGAGGAGCAAAATGATCGTTATCTCCGACATGATGGGCACATTGACGACAGGCTCGCCCGTGTTAGGATTAGTGGGCTGGGTGCGGCATAATCAAAGCAAGTTTCAAGCCAACCTGTTCATGGCTGGCATGATGCCATTCTATTTGCTTGCCAAAGGTGGATTGCTTGACTGGCAAAAATGGGGACAAAATGCAATGGTCAGCAGTTTGTCGCTTGTAAAAGATGCAACGGCGGAAAAATTCGAACGCGCTGCGGAATGGGCAGTGGAACATGATTTATGGAAGAAACGCCGTGAAGATGTCATTGCGCGTTTGGCGGCTCATAAACAACGGGGGGCACAAGTCTATATTGCCAGCAGTGTGGTTGAACCGATCATCGCGCCTTTTGCAAAACGCATCGGCGTGGAAGTTATCGGGACTCCGGTCGAGTTTAGCAATGGACGCGTACGCATCGCAACGGAGTTGGTTGCCAGTGATCGCAAGATCGAGCAAGTGTTGCGCAGACTTAACGTTGAACGTGTGAATGCAGCGTACGGCGACACCGAACAGGACATCCCCTTGCTCGAACATGCGGATCATCCTGTGGCGGTCTACCCCGATAAAAAGTTGAAAGCGGTCGCGATCGAACGCGGCTGGGAGATTATTGGCGATACGCCAAAGTATTGATCCCACCGGCAGTGTATCCATCCCAGGCTTTTGGAATTTCACTCGATGTAATAACAAGAAAGGATGTCAAATTGGCTAAAGTAAATTATCAATACGAAAAGCGTCAGAAGGAATTGGAAAAGAAGCGCAAGAAAGAGCAAAAGGAAAAGGAAAAGCAGAGCAGAAAGAACGCCCAATCGCGGGAGCCACAAGAGACAGCCGTAACGCAACCGACAGACGAGACTCCATCAGTACAACAGCCAGAGAAATGAGAGCATTTGCATATCCATGTCCAAGATTTGCAAAAAGAGACCAGTGCCTTCAATGGCTGGTCTCCTTGCTTATGAACTCCACCGCCCCCTTCGAGGGCCTTCGGCGAGCGCGGGGAAATGCAGGATTTTGCGATTTTGCCTCTTGAATCTCCCTCGGAAAAGTGCTATCCTATTCTCAACAAATAGGATCAATTACACCCGAACAGCAGAAGAAGCGCCCCATGACCGAATCGCTCACCACGAGCAAATTCGCAAAATGGATTGGAAGGCTGTCATAGAACCAGACAATCGATTCATCCCCTCAAACACGGGTTGCTCTCCGACTACCTGCGATAACAACTCAAATCGCCTGCCCTTCGTATGACTTTCGCGTAAGTACAATTAAGTTTGACTTGTGTTGCCCTGATAGGTGCGCGTATGATGCCAGAAAACACAGCTGAGGTCGAAGGACTATATGCTTAAGTTCAAAGTATTTTTAGATAATTTGGGTCTGCTTGGCACAAAGTTGATGATTTCATTCCGCCATCTGATGCTGGCGCTATTCATCGTTTCTTTTGTTCTCCCTCCAGCACACTTCGATGTTTCCGCTCAGCAGGCAAACAGCCCCTGGTATTCGGTACGATCCATTTTTACGAGTGAGTATGGATTGGCAAGCCCCAAAGGTCTGGCATATTTACCCCGGGCAAAGGCTTTTCTAGTCTGGGATCGGTTTGGAGCTGTTACGGGAAGCACCATGCAGGAAGACCCGCTTGATACCCAGGGTCTGCGCATATCTAGCGAAGATTTCCGCAATCTTGCCTTCAACGGCAAGACAAATCGCCTGTTCATGCTCAACAACAATCACACTCAACTGGATGAATTCAGCGTGAATGCAAAAGGTCTGCCTCAAGCCGCGTTGGATTGGGTGCCCGGGCAGGATATGAACTCGATCAGTGTGTTGGTATTTCATACCACAGGTTCGGTACGATTTTGGATCGGTGATGTGGCGGCGCAAGAACCATCCAACCGTGACCGCGACGCGGAGTTTCGGGTCAAAGGTGTGGAGGTCGCTGTCCTGAAAAAGCGACTCGCCGACAACCTGGAATATTCACGCAATGCATTGGAGAAGATGAGCCTGCAAGATTTGGCAACAACCCGAATCAACCCCGGCAATGGAAGTGAACTCACTGTGGCGTGGGCATTGCTTCACGCGCTCGAACATGCCACGAGTCATCTAGGTCAAATTCAGATCACACGTCAGTTGTGGGAGCAAAAGGGAGGCGATTCTTGACCGCCTCCTGCCTCCGCCAAAGGCGGGACGGTGGGGGGTCAAACTTTCTCCCGGTTAAATTGTGTTTCATAAAGTTGCGCATATAATCCTCCCATCGCGAGCAACTGCTCGTGCGTGCCGCGTTCGACAATCCCACCTTTGTCCATCACTAAAATTAAATCGGCAGTAAGTATCATAGAGAGGTGATTAATACCTTTCGTAACGTGCATGGCTTAATGCTTTTAGCAATTTGTAGTGTGCCGGATCATCAAGCGTTGACTACAGGGCTTGACAATCCGCGCCCACTGTGCTAATATATCGAAAGTTGATATATCAAATCCTGATATTCAGGCAATGCAGGAGCTTTTATGAATCAAACTACCTCCAACCCGAAGACCACACTAACGCCCGCGGCATTCCACATCCTGCTGGTATTGGCAGATGGTGAGAACCATGGCTACGCCATTATGCGGGAAGTGGCGGAGCACACGCAGGGAAAAATGCGTCTAGGCCCAGGCTCATTGTATGGCACTATAAAACGCATGTTGGCTGATGGTTGGATCGAAGAATCAGATGAGCGACCGGATCCTCAACTGGACGATGAACGTCGTCGCTACTATCGCCTCACCGGTGTTGGCATGAAGTTGGTGCAGGCAGAAGCGAAACGACTTGAACAACTGGTTAAAGTTGCGCGCGGGAAGCGGCTGCTCCCCAACTCCGGGTCTGTTCGGTAACTCGAAGGAGGCAAGGACAATGAACAGCATTCCCTCGGCAAACTCATTCCCAGTTTCACTTCGGATCTACCGCGCTCTGCTTGTGGCGTACCCGAAGAAGTTTCGTGAACATTACGAAACACATATGGTGCAGGTTTTACGAGATTCATTGCGATATGAATATCATCGCCATGGGTTGTCCGGCGTGATAGACCTGTGGCTTCATATCTTCGCTGATCTGCTTGTCACTGCGCTCATGGAGCGCATTTCAGAAAGGAGTCAGTATATGTTTTCTCCAAAAGTCATCTTATGGGGTGGCGTGGCCAGTGCATTTGGCGGTTTTTTCTGGTTGATGACAGTGATCGCGCCGTCCAGCGGAGGGCCAGGCATTGAGTTAGCCTTAATACTAGGGATGGGTGGGCTGGTCGGCCTATATTCCCGGCAGGCGGGGCAGGGTGGAAGGTTGGGGCTGGCAGGCTTTGCTTTGGGGATCATAGGCACGGTTCTGGCACTTGCAACTCTATGGTGGGGTTTCACCTCCGGTCGCCTCTCATCTTCAACTATAAGTAGCGAGCCAGTTGTTGCAGCCTCAGGAATCTTAATCCTCTCGCTGGCATTTCTCACCTTGGGTATCGGGCTGGCGCTTCTTGGCGTCGCCAGCTTGCGTGCAAAAACTCCGCATCGCTGGCGGGGCTTGCCGCTGGGCTTGGGTCTGCTCAGCGCCATACTGGGTATCACGTTCTGGCTGGCCTTTTATGTGCCGCTGAGCCAGGGACGAAACCCTTTTGATCCGTGGAGCCTTGGAAATTACGGGCTTGTCGCTGTGTTTTTTCTGTTTGCGCTGTTGGGTCTTGGCTGGATAGGCTTGGGTACCATGCTCGCGACAGAGGCGAATTCCGACATCACGCAGTCTCCCCCAGCTTCAGCATAAACGCGATACATAGTTTCCAAACAGATTGATATTACGAGGTCAGGCTGACGATCAGCCTGACCTCGCTGTTCTCAAAGGTTAAGTGTGCGCTCCTTGCACAAAGGATTACACCTTCTCTCCTCGAAACTGCGTCTCATACAACTGACTATATAACCCGCTCATCTCGAGCAACTCCTCATGCGTGCCGCGCTCGACAATTTGACCCCGATCCATCACTAGAATCAAATCCGCTGCGAGAATCGTTGATAAGCGATGTGCGATGACGATACTCGTGCGTCCCGCCATGACACGCTTCAACGCCTCTTGAATCAGCGCTTCGGATTCGCTGTCGAGTGAGCTCGTGGCTTCATCGAGCACAAGAATGCGCGGGTCTTTCAAAATTACACGCGCCAGCGCGATGCGTTGTTTTTCTCCGCCGCTGAGCCTGTATCCGCGTTCGCCTACGATCGTGTCGTAGCCATCGGGTAAATCCATGATGAACTGATGGATGTTCGCGGCGCGCGCGGCAGATTCAATTTCAGATTGCGTCGCATCCATTTTCGCGTATGTCAGGTTGGTGCGGATGGTATCGTGGAAGAGATACGTCTCCTGCGTCACCATGCCAATCGCGTGCGAAAGCGATTCAAGCGTCACGTCGCGCAGGTCATGCCCATCAATGCGGATGACTCCAGCGGTGGGATCATACAATCTTGGGATGAGATACGTCATCGTCGTTTTGCCCGCGCCGGAGGGACCGACCAATGCGATTAAGTTTCCGGGACGCGCGATAAAGGAGACTCCCTCTAAAGCGACGTCGCGAGCTTGGGATGTCGCGTCAGACGTCCCTGAGATTGACGCGTTGTCTTCATCCTTTTTCTTGCCGTTGCCTTTTGATAAAGACAGGACCGCGCCCACGTCTTCCATCTTCCCGTAACGTTTGACATCTTTCAATAATTTAGTTTCGTCCACGTGATAGTTGAAGTCCACGTTATCGAATTCGAGTTCGCCGCTTGCATTATGCAAGATGATGGCATTTTGTTTTTCGATAATGTCCTGCGGCAAATCAATGATTTCAAACACGCGCTCGAAGGAAACCATGCTGGTTGAAAATTCAACAGGCGCGCCTGCGAGACTTTGAAGCGAGCCATACAGTTGACCGAGATACGAACCGAACGCAACGATGGTGCCGACGGTGAAGACATCGGTGATGACAAAGTAACCGCCGAGACCATAGACCAGCGCCGTGCCCACCGCGCTGACGAGCCCGAAGATGACAAAGAACGTCGAGCCGACCACCGCGCGCCTGATGCCGATATCGCGCACGTTGGCGGCGCGTTCACGAAAACGTTTTTCCTCCTCGTTGGCGCGACCAAACAATTTGACCAACAACGCACCGCCGATGTTGAGCGTCTCGTTCATGTGCGCGTTCATCTTGGCGTTGTGATCCATCGCTTCGCGGGCAATATCGCGCAGAACGGTTCCAAGTTTTTGCGCGGCAATGATGAACAGCGGAAGAATCAACACACTGACAATTGTTAATCGCCATTCGAGCGTAAGCATGACCCCCAGCAACGCAATCGCTTCGATGAGATTGGTCACGATGCTGACAATGGTATTGCTGATGGCGTTCTGCGCGCCGACCACATCCCCGTTAAGGCGCGACATCAACTCACCAACTTTGGTATTGGTGAAGAAGCGCAGTGACATACGTTGGAGCCGCGCAAATAATGTTGAACGTAAATCGTAAATGACGCCCTCGCCTACTGCTGAGTTGAGTCGCCGCTGAATGACGTTGATCCCACCTTCGAGCGCAGGGATAGCCAGCAAAGCCAAACCCAGCCAGATAAGTCGTTGTGTGTCTTTGGCAGGCAGAACCACGTCAATCATGTTTCTGAAAATAAGCGGCGTAAGCAGGGACAAGCCCGTCGTCAGCAGAATTGTCACAAGCATGCCCGCGATATGCCACCAATATCCGCGCGCATAGGTGAGAACACGCAGTAAAAGTTCTCTTGTTACCTTGGGCTTTTCGTCGCCTGAACGCATATATTGAAACCAACCGCCGCCGTGCCACATATGTTTTATAGTCTCCTGGTCAAGTAGTCTGCTAGTCGTTGAAGGATAAGGTTTTGACTAGCAGACAAGTGGACTATAAGACAAGAAGACTAAATTGGCAACTGGACGAGTGGGGAGGTTAATGAAAGTCTGATGTGGAGGGTATAATTTTTTTGATGATGAAAGGTATGTCTCCTTATGAACCAATTGTGCAAAGATTTTCTTGACAAACATGGCTTGTCGCCGAAGACCAACTTTGAGCAAGAAGAAAACGCAATCTATTGGCTAGAAAGGACGAGTTCGCTCCTTGTGCAATCGGTTGTAAATAATGACGAGTTACTACTCGACCCGTCATGGGGCATTATTCAATTTATGCTTGACAGAGCATATCAACATATTACAGGAAGTTTGATTCTTTACCTTGTGGGGTTGAACTCGTCTTGTGAGGCTTTATCACGTGTGGCATTTGAATCATCAGTTAATGTTTTATATATTTTGAAAGATTCAAATCGTATGGAAAGGATTATTTACCATTTCTCCTCATATGTTGTTAGTGAACGGAAGCAAAACCAAAACTGGTCTGAATCGATTGCCAATCTCAATGCCCAAGACCAGATTCCACAAAAAAGAGGTATCGCACAAAAATCAGAATACCTCGACATGGTTGAAAATTTTCTTACCGGAGTAGCCAACGAGTTAGGTTTATCCTATCCACCACAAAAATCGCCAAAAAGTGCCTACGATAAATTTGAGGAGTTAGGCAGAAAGACTGCTTATCGAACTCTTTATGCTGCGATGAGTTCACAAATCCACAACGATGCAGAAGACTTGCTTGCCAGTTTTTTGTTAAGCGCATTAAATTATACAGACGAAGAGCAAGGGTCGGAATTTCGACGAAAACTCACTAAGGAAACCGAAAATTTCAGTAGATTGATGCTTTATTCATCCTTGCAATATTATTTAGAGGCATGTTTACGATATTGCGAAGTTTTTGAGTTGGACCATGTATTACATGATGTTGCTCAAGGATATAAGACAATATCAGAATTGACTGCAAAGATGGCTATAAATAACAGCCCCCATCTATTTGAATAATTCTACAAAAGAGGTGCCCGCGAAAGTCGGCTGAGGTGCGGAGAGTCCGCTTGAGCAGGACTTCGCAGGAATAGCCCGTGGGTTCATCCACGAGCGGGAACTATCACTCGTATGGGTTGAGGTTGAGTATAATTGAACCGCTCTAAAATAAAGGAGTAGCGGACATGCCTACAATCTATTTTATCTTCATCGGTTTATTCGCTTTTGCCGCAGGCGCGTGGATTCTGGGCGTATGGCTCAGAAGGAATCCCTCGAAAGAAAATGCGGAGAAATACAGCCGCGTCATGCACTTCCTGTTCTTCGCTGGCTTGGGCGCGCCTTTTACTGTTGGTTTATTCTCTCCCGGGCTCACACACTTTGATGAACTCGTTGGTTTGAAATCCCTGCCGTGGAAGACCTTCTTCCTTGTTCTTGGAATTCTTTTGGCAATACCGGGCTTGTATTTCATGGGAACCACCAACAAGCTGTTACGCGCCCTGGGCAGCGGAGCCAACGCTTTCCGATTGACAAAGCGAATTGTTGCGGATGATATTTACAAGCGTACTCGTAATCCAATGTCACTGGGATACTATCTGCTGGCGCTTGCCGTAGGCTTCGTTTCCGGCTCAACCTTTCTCACACTGGTTGCCGCTCTGGGAGTGATTCCCTCTCATATCTTTTTCCTCAAGTATTTTGAAGAGCTTGAGCTGGAACTTCGTTTTGGCGAATCCTATTTGGAATACAAAAAGAGCGTTCCTTTCCTCATTCCAAGTTTCAAGAGTTTATCCTGAGTCCACCACACGCAGGAGGGAATATCCGCTTGAGCGGGCTTCGTAGCAATAGCCCATGGGTTTGTCCACGGGCGGACAAAATGATTATAATTCTTCGTGATGAGGACAACGAACGATCACATCAAAGATGATGATATGCTCCCTGAATATGACTTCAAAGGCAAAAAGGGTGTACGCGGGAAATATGCCAAATCTTTGAAGCAGGGCTATTCCATCCGCGTGACCAATGAAGATGGAACGGTCACCGTCAAGCAGTTTGTGTTGCGAGAAAATGCGGTTGTGCTTGACCCTGACGTGAAGGTTTATTTTCCCGATTCCGAGAGCGTCAATAAAGCATTAAGGTCGTTGATTAAGTTAATTCCTGATAGGGCTGCGAGACAGGTTGCACAAAAGAAAGCCCGATATACTGCAAAGTAAATCGATGTGAATTACTCCCTCGGAGACGCATCGAATGTTTAACGTAACCTCTGCATGGACATCCGCTTTCCCGGGCGCGCACGCAGGGGTGATGGTGATACGAAATGTTTCCGATCCGGCTCATCACCTTGAGTTGGAAAAACAAAAAGCGGAATTGGAAGAACGATTGCGTGTCCAATTTGCGGGGCAGGATCGCGCCGCGATTGCGAGCCATCCGGTTTTGCAAGCCTACAGTGAATATTATCGCCGTTTCAAGAAGACGTACCATGTTCAACTGCAACTTGAGTCAATTGTCCTGAAAGGGAAATCAATCCCAACCGTGGCATCACTGGTCGAGTGCATGTTCATGGCGGAAGTGAAGAATATGCTGCTCACTGCGGGACATGATCTGGACACGCTACAGTTGCCCGTCACATTGGATGTCACAACCAGCACTGAAAGCTATACATTGTTACGCGGAGAGAATCAAGTCGTCAAAACTGGCGACATGATCATCAGCGATGGGCTGGGGATTATTTCGAATATCATATACGGTCCCGACCAGCGGACACAGATCACCGCCGATACGCGTAATGTCGTGTTTACTGTCTATGCGCCGGCTGGGATTGCGGAACAGACAATCACGCAACACTTGCAGGATATGCGGGATTATGTGATGGTCATCGCTCCGCAGGCGCAGATGGAATTGCTAATGGTTTCCGGGGAGTGAGCTCTGCAGCCGCCAAGGCGTGAAAGTCCATTGCTTGGACCCATCCAAGTCCACATGCGCATTAAAGAAAGACCGGAACGAGAATTTCCGCTTCTCGTTCCAGTCTTTTGTATTCTCCGGTTTCAGTAAACCGGCTATTTCACAAACACTGGCACCAGGCTGTTCACATTGGTACCGTTCCCGAGCTGACCATCCTTATTCAATCCCCAGCATTGGATATCGTTCGTACCCGGGATGCTCGATGTGATCAGCACACAAGCATGGTACTTACCCACAGCCAGCTGCCAGGCGCCCGAGACGTTCAGGACAAGCTGGGGATCCTGACTACTGGTTTTCGAGTTTCTTCCCAATTGCCCGTAGTAATTGGAACCCCAGCATTTCACGGTGCCATCGTCAACGAGGGCACACACATGCCCCAGACCGCTGTCCACATCGATGGCGTGGGTTACATCGTTGATCGCATCGAACTGGCCTCCCTGGAATGCAACGGGGATACCATCCTCGATCAATGCCACGACAAGAGCACCGAAACGATTCACCGCCACATCCAGGCTGATCTCCGGAGACTGTCCAGTCACAGGGATGAATCCGCCGAGGTCCCTAGCGCTTCCGCCACTCAAGCACCTCAGCAAGCCAGCGCCCGTCAACCCGCAGGATTGCGTCTGGCCCGCGTCAACGTTGGATATACTGCTGATCAATACAGCCAGGGTAGGAGTTGTACGGTCTATTTTTGTACCGTCAGCCAGTTGTCCCTGATCGTTGTTGCCCCAGCACATCACCTGTCCGTACAACATGATGGCACAGGTGTAATCGAGGCCGGCAGTAATATCCCTTGCATTGCTTAATACCTTGACGGGGATATTGCGGTCCGTCCGCGTACCGTCACCCAACTGCCCCTGTGAGTTCTGGCCCCAGCACCAAACATCGCCTCCGGTCAGGACGCAGGTATGGTTGCCACCGGCAACGATGGTTGTTCCGCCCCCGATTCCAACCACATTCACTGGGATATTGCTGCCCAAATCCGTGCCATCGCCAAGCTGGCCAAACTTATTATTACCCCAGCATTCGACCCCACCTTCCGGTGTGATTGCGCATGTATGTGCGATGCCAGCTGCAATCGCGTGGATCTCACCCCCTGTCACTGGGATAAAGCCGGTGAAGGATACTGAAGGACGCACTGGCGTGGAATCCGTACGCGTTATGGGAGGATTGGTCGGTGTGCTCGTAGGTCCATTCGCGGGTGTATTGGTTGGTGTGTTTGTAGGTGTATTGGTCGGAGTATTGGTCGGCGTGTCGGTCGGAGTATTAGTCGGTGTATTGGTAGGAGTGTTTGTAGGCGTGTTCGTAGGAGTATTAGTCGGTGTGTTTGTAGGTGTATTGGTCGGGGTATCCGTGGGAGTATTGGTGGGCGTATTCGTAGGGGTATTGGTCGGTGTGTTGGTGGGCGTGTTCGTCGGGGTATTGGTTGGAGTATTGGTAGGAGTGTTTGTAGGCGTGTTGGTAGGTGTATTGGTTGGCGTATTCGTCGGCGTGTTGGTAGGTGTATTGGTCGGAGTATTCGTAGGGGTAT
>Ga0247727_10003244_pt1 | contig 36195 bp, 22 predicted proteins | sample WisWelCaveWW1625_FD_202498 | JGI IMG/M metagenome (GOLD analysis project Ga0247727, IMG submission 202498) | Biofilm microbial communities from Wishing Well Cave, Virginia, United States - WW16-25 | ecosystem: Environmental > Aquatic > Deep subsurface > Groundwater > Cave microbial mat | place...
TGCGCTTGGGCTTGGGGGTTGGTGGAAGACTGGTTTTTTTCTTGGTGCGTTTTTTCATACCTCACTTTATATCACAGGTTATTCGGATAGGCACTAAGACGCGGGATGAGGGATGAAAATGCGTAGGTCGGTTCTCTAACGCGGCAGAGTGAGGGAAACTATGCTAACACCCGGAACTATTTTACAAAATCGTTACCAAATCATTCGCTCGCTCGGACAGGGCGGGATGGGCGCGGTGTATTTGGCGCAAGATTTGCGTCTGGCGCGCGCCGTCGTCGTCAAAGAAAATAGCAGTGGCGATGCGCGCCAATTTCAACAAGAGGCGCTGCTGCTGGCAAATTTGAGTCATTCGCATCTGCCGCGCGTCACCGATCATTTTGTCGAAGCGAATGGGGCGCAATATCTCGTCATGGATTATGTGGAAGGCGAAGATTTGGAATCGTTCGTGCGCCGTAATGGCGCGATACCTGAAACGCAAGCGTTGGGGTGGATCAATCAAGTGTTGGACGCGGTCTCGTACCTGCATCGCAATCACGTCATTCATCGCGACATCAAACCATCGAACATCAAAATCACACCGAACGGTGAAGCGGTGTTGGTGGACTTTGGCATTGCAAAACGTTTTGTCGCGGGGCAACAAACCATGGCGGGCGCGCAAGGATTCGGTTCCCCCGGCTTTGCATCGCCCGAACATTATCAAGGCGGCACCGACGCGCGCAGTGACATTTATTCGCTCGGCGCAACGCTCTACAATGTGTTGACGGGACGCGTGCCCACGGACGCGCTCGGTTTGGCAAGTGGTTCTTCTGTCATTGTGCCACCGCGCGCACTCAATCCGAATATCAGCGTGCCAACGGAACGAGTCGTGCTGCGCGCGCTGCTGCCGCAGCCGCCCCAGCGGTTTCAGAACGCGGAAGAGATGCGCGGCGCATTGTTTCCCCCTAAAACGGAACCCGCTCCGACGCCGCCCGTTCTTTCCGACACGAATAAATTATTGCAATACGCGCTGATTGGCATGGGGTTGCTGTCGCTTGGCTTGCTCTTGTGGCTTTTGAGCGCTGTGTTGGGATGGATCAATTCGTCGAATCAAGAGTTCGCGCAAATTCGCGTCGCGTTGAATACCGCGACGCCCGCGCCGCCTGTGCCGCCCACGCCGACGGCGACAGGCGTGCCAGCAACAAACACTCCTACATCAACTCCTCTGCCGCCGCCACCAATTCCCAAAGGCAAAATTGCTTATGAATCAGCGGGTAGAATTTTTATTTTGTCTCTTGAGGCGACAATTCAATCTCCAACTGTAACTGCTGCGGCGACTCGTGAAAGCGGCACCGCAACAGCTACACCGATAATCGCGAACTTTAGTGGACGTTTTCCCGCATGGTCCTCGGACGGTTCACGAATTGCATACTGGGAGGGGCGAGAATTAAGACATCGAGACGCGAATGGACAGAATGAGCGGAATCTGCGCGTCAATAGCGATCAACAAGATCGTCTCTCTTGGAGTCCAAGCGGGATCATTGCATTTACAAAACATAATTGTTGTTCACACCCACCCTATTCCGTTGCTTTCGCACTTACTTTTGATGAAAATTATGAAAGTGCGCGCACAGAGTTCGGGTTTGCAAGTCCTGCCTTTTCGCCGGACGGGCGTTACTTGGCAATGGTGCGCCGCAGTGAGTCGGGAATTTTATACGTTGCATCGGGCGATGGCTCAAACCTGCGAATCCTTTCTCCCGCGCCGAGCAATGATTATCCAATCTGGTCGCCGGACAGTCAACGGATTGCGTTTCGATCGAATCGCGAGGGCAATTCGGAAATTTACATCATTGATGCCGATGGCAAGAATTTAAAGCGTCTCACCGACAATGATGTGGAAGACGATTTTCCAACGTGGTCACCTGACGGCAACTTTATCGCGTTCCAGTCTCGACGCAACGAGCGGTGGGGCATTTATGTGATCAACGTAGATGGCACAGGCGAGCAGCGTATCACGGACGACTCTGCGGATGCCATTCACCCTGCTTGGTCGCCGGAATAACTGGGTAAATCGAAAAAGCAAAAAGTAAAAAGAAAATTCGAAAACCCAAAAAACAATTTCGGATTTCCAATTTCCAATCTCCTTCATGGCACTCGCCCCCACCCAACTCCTCCGCAATCGCTATCGCATCCTCTCGTCCCTCAAACAAGGCGGGATGGGAGAGATTTACCTTGCGTTCGATTTGCAGACCAATGCGCGGGTGGCGATCAAGGAAAGTTTTTCCAACGATCCGACGGCGAACGCGGCATTTCAGCAAGAGGCGCAAATTTTGTCCACGCTGACACATGCGAATCTGCCGCGCGTTTCAAATTTTTTTATTGATCCCTCGACAAGCTCGGGAAATGGGGCGCGCTACCTCGTCATGGATTTTGTCGAGGGACAAAATTTGCAGGACATTGTGCAGGCGCGCGGCAAATTGACTCCTGCGGATGCGCTCCACTATTTACGATCCATTTTCGCGGCGGTGGAGTATCTGCACGCGCAGCCGTACCCGATCATTCATCGCGATATTAATCCGCGCAACATCATCATTACACCGCAAGCGCGCGCGGTGCTGGTGGATTTTGGGATTGCCAAAGTTTTGACGGGGACAAAAACGACGCACGGTTTGACGGGCTATGGCACACCGGGATATGCGCCGCCCGAACAGTACAGCGGCGGCACAGACCGACGCACGGATGTGTACGCGTTGGGCGCGACGCTCTATTTTATTTTGACCGGACAAGCGCCGCCCGAATCCCCCATGCGCGCGGCGGGAACTTTTCTTGCCCCTCCCTCGCAACTCAATCCGCAAATTTCCATGCGCGTCGAACGCGCAATTTTGACCGCACTGAATCTCACCGCTGCACAGCGGTTTGCCACCGCGCGCGATTTGGAACAAGCGTTGTATGCGGCGACGCAGCCCTTGGGCGCAACGGCGACGCTGCCCGAACCCGTTGTGCAGCGCACGATCACCGCGCCGTCACCGCCGCGTCCCTCGAACGCGCCACTTGTTTTGCTCGGACTCGTCGGCGGAATTTTTCTAGCCGCGCTCATGATGGGGGGACTGTATTTGGGCGGAGTTTTTGGCGGCGCAACGGCTACGCCAACATTGATCGGAGCAATCACAAACACACCAACACCCTCTGGGACAACGACTGTTACTCCCACTGTCGCGCCTCTCACCACGGTTCCGCCCATCACAACCGTTGTCACACCACCTACAGACACACCGACTCTGACGCCTTTAACGCCTGATACGCCAACCGTTACGCCTACACCTTCGGAAACGTTCACGCCAACAGCCACCGTCACCCCATCGGACACACCGACGCGCACTCTGATTCCATTCGCGATTCTCGCTGTCCAAAGCAATGTTGCGCCCGCGTCCAGCAATCGCTGCCCCACGACATTTACATTTCAAGGGACGCTGCGCGCAAACACCTCGGGCAGCGCGACGTATCGGTGGGAATTTAGCGATGGGCGCGTATTCGATAACGAGACTGTATTTTTCGACGGCGCGGGTTCCGCGGCAACAACTTCCGTGACATGGAATTTTCAGGGGGGGCAAGAAATTCACGCGAGTGGATGGGGGCAGCTGCATGTTCTTGCCCCCGTCGAGCTGTATTCAAATCAAACCAACTTTCAAATTGATTGCGTCGTAACGCCAACACCGACGCCTACAACACCGCCGCCTGTTGGACCCGTCATTGCGTTCACTTCGGAACGTTCCGGCAATAACGATGTATATTTGATGAACGCCGACGGTTCGAATGTGCGTCAATTGACCAACCACGGCGCCAAAGACGAAGACCCTGCGCCTTCACCCAACGGCGCGCAAATTGCTTTTACCACGTACCGCGATGGAAACTGGGAAATCTATGTGATGAACGCGGATGGCAGCAACCAACGCAATCTTTCACGACACGGCGGCGATGATTATGCCGCGTCATGGTCGCCCAATGGACAGCAGATTACCTTTTACAGTACGCGCGACAATGTGCGCCAAATCTACGTGATGAACGCGGATGGCTCGAACCAGCGCCGCATTTCAAGTCCTGACAATGGCGGCAACACCGATGATTGGGCGCCTGTATGGTCGCCCAACGGCAGCGTGATTGCGTATCAAGGGATCCCTCATCGGAACTCGGGCGGCGACGGCACAGCGGATATTTTTTTGATTGATCCAAACGGCGGCAGCAAACGCAACTTGACGCAAGGTTCGGGCGCGGACGAAGAAAGTCCCGCGTGGTCGCCCAATGGCAATCAAATTCTGTACCAATCCAATCGCAATGGGAACTATGACATCTGGATTATGAACGCGGATGGTTCCGGGCAGCGGACGCTGACGAGCGGTCCCGGCGAGGATGAATACCCCGCGTGGTCGCGCGATGGCAGATTTATTTTGTTTCAATCGAATCGTGACGGCGATGTGGATTTGTATGTTATGAACGCCGATGGCAGTAACATTCGCCGCGTTACGTTCGGGGGCGGTGAGGATGAGTATGCGGATTGGATGCCGTAGAGGGGGAAAATGCGAAAGAAGGATTTCGTGTTTTGAATTTTGGCTTTTGGATTTTGAATGAGGATAGATCCAAAATGAGGAAAGAGTCGGACGATCTCAAACCACGGCTCAATCACGAGGAGGATGTTGATTCACGCTCACCCAAATCGTGCGCGCGGCAACGGCAAGTGAACGATTCATTCTTAACGCGGCGATCGTAGCGCGACCAGAGGCTGTCATGCCAATAATGGTCAAACCATCCCGGCTCCAGGCAAAATGATCGCGCCAATCCTGAGTACGTGGATTAAAGAGCGTAGCGAACCCACCCGATTCCGGATCAATCGCCTTGGTACGATCATGCTTGAAGGCATTACAGGGGGCACATGCCAGGCAGAGGTTATCAAGAATTGTTAGACCATCCTGCGCGCGAGGGAGAATATGATCAACCGTGTGATACTGTCCGGTCAACCATTCGGAAGCGCGACAGTATTCGCAGCGATGCGCGGCGCGGGCGCGCACCCGTTCAACCAGCTTCCGGGGAATTTTCATCTTTGTTGTTCACGGTGGCAGGCGGTAGATTGTTGTGGGTGGGCAGTCCATAGCCGCGATAGGCGAGGAGCGCAAACGCGCGGGCGCGGCGTAACACCGAACGATCATACAATTCAGTCAACTCGTCGAGTGCGGACGTTTCCTCTGGCGTCAGAGAACGTTCCCCGGCGGCATGTGTCAGTTGACGCAGGCGCCGCGCTTGGGCGGGTGTCAAGGAAGATTCGACCATTCCTTGCAATGCTGCATCATTCAGCATTGCCATTGCCACCAATTCGTCAGCGATTGGTGTTGGCAAGTTGGGGGGGATCGTCTCATCCAGACTCAACGCGCTAATCAGAACATCGCCGAGCGAACGGTGGGTTAACTCCGCCGCGCGCTGTAAGCGCCGATAGGCAGATTCCGGCAGTTCAATCGTCACCATTTTTTCAAGCATAGCTCCACCTCTTATAAAACTATAGCACATTGCCCGATCTCCGACAACTCTGTTTTGCGAGACAGCAAGTCATACTGAATATCATCATAGCAAGTGAAAGGGAGGCAAACATGGCAGGCGAATTAAACCTTCAAGTCCGACTCTTGCGCGATGCGGTCAACGCCAACGTGCCGCAGCAGCTCGCGTATGTTTTACTGGACGCAAATCCGACGGGCGCGCAGTTGCAGACTGTACAGATGCCGCTGAATCTCGCGCTCGTGTTGGACCGCAGCGGCTCGATGAGCGGCGCAAAAATTCAGAACTTGCGCGACGCCACCAAGATGCTCATTCAACAAATGCAGCCCAACGATTTGATTTCGATCATCGCGTTCGATGAGCTCGTCGAAATCCCCGTCCCCACGCAGCCCGCGCAAAACACCGCGCACTTGATGCAAGTGGTGGATGCAATTCAGGAACGCGGCGGCACGCAAATCTCGCTCGGCTTGCAGCAAGGGATGGAACAGGTGCAGCGCAATTTCGATCCCGGACGCATCAATCGCATCGTCCTCCTCACCGATGGCAACAGTTGGGGCGATGAGGCGCTGTGCCAACAGCTCGCGCAGCAAGCGGGACAACAAAACATTTCGATCATCGCGCTCGGTCTGGGTGTGGCGAATGTTGCGCCCGCCGCGCCGGGCATGCCCGCAGTCCTGGGTATGACGGACGATTGGAATCACGACTTGATGGACAAGTTGGGCGATTTTAGCGGCGGCATGAGCGACAAGATTGACACGCCCCAAGAAATCGCCCAAGTGTTTCATCGGATCCTCTCTACATCGCAAGCGACGGTGATTCGCAATGCCGAATTAATTCTGCGCCTCACGCAAGATGTGCAGGCGCGCCAGGTGTGGCAAACGCTGCCCTTGATTTCCAATTTGAGCAAGCGCGCGATTTCCGCGCGCGAAATTCAAATGACGGTGGGCGACATTGACAAAAACACGGGCAAACAAGTCCTGGCGGAATTGCTCTTGCCCCCGCGCGCACTGGGCAGCAATCGCATCGCCCAGGCGGAAATCACGTATGATGTGCCTTCGATGCAGCTCGCGCAGCAAAGAGTGCGCGTGGATATTGTGATCGAATACGGCGTCGAGTCGGCAATCCATCCCGATGTCATGAACATTGTCGAACGCGTCAGCGCGCACAAATTGCAGACGCAAGCCCTGACCGACGCGAACGCGGGCAATGTCGCGGGCGCGACCCAAAAACTGAGAGCTGCCGCCACACGTCTGCTCAACATTGGCGAAACGCAGCTCGCGCAAGATGCGCTGCAAGAGGCGAACAATTTGCAGCAGCAAGGGCAAATGTCCAGCGCCGGTACGAAACGGCTGAACTATGGCACGCGCAAACTCACCCAAGTCATTGATCCGAATGTAAGTGATCCGCCGGCGCAGCCGTAACAAAAAATCCAAGATCAAAAACACGAAATTCGAAATCAGAAATCGAAAGCGCGAAATCGAAAATCAAAAGCACGAACCCACATTTCGAATTTGCATTTTCGAATTTGACATTTCTCCGGAGGTCTCATGATCACCTGTCCCCAATGCAACGCGTCCAACATTATTGGTTCCATGTTTTGTGACAATTGCGGCGCATCCTTGCCACAGGACGCGCCGCCCTCCCTCTCAACGTCTGCCGCTGTCCCGCCCGCGCCTCTACCCACACCGGAAGTAGTTGTGACTACTCCTGCGCCAACCCCCGCGCCCGCGGTCCCGCCTGTCGCGATTCCCACTGCCGCGGCGAGCGACAAAATCCAGTGCGCGATTTGCGGCGCGCAAAATTCAACTGCGAGTTCGTTTTGTGAAAACTGCGGCTCGCCTTTGAATCGCGTAGCGCCCCCGCCAGAGCCGATTGCCGCTCAACCAACGCCAACACCTTCCGCACCTGCGCCATCCATTCCGCCAGCGGAAGCTGTCGCTCCGCTTGTGCCTATCGTCGCGCCTCCACCTGCCATCACGCCACCAGTCGTCGTGCCGCCCCCTGCCGCCGCGCCTGTGCTGCCCAAGATGATTGTTCCGTCCTCCCAGCCGCCGCCCACCGGGCATCCGCGCCTTCAAGTTGTTTCCAACGGCGCGTACTTTGATTTGCGCGACTATACCGAAATTTTGGTTGGGCGCGTCGATCCCACCAGCGACATTTTTCCGCAAGTGGATTTGACCGCGCATGGCGGCGATGAGGGGGGCGTATCGCGGCGGCATTTGCAAATCACCCTCGAAGGGCATCAGTACTTTGCGGAAGATTTGAAAAGCGCCAACGGCTCGTGGATCGGCACGCAGCGACTTGCTCCACATACGCGCACGCCGCTCAACCACGGCGATCAAGTGCGTTTGGGCAAAGTCCTCTTGAGTTTTTACGCGCAATGAGGTGACACATGGTTTGTCCCAATTGCCACCAGCTCATTCCAAATCCCAACGCGAAATTTTGTCCCCACTGTGGCGCGCCGCGCGCCGCGGCGGGACACGGTGCGCCCAAAACCCAAGCCATGTCGCCGCCCCAAAACGCGCAGCTCACGATTCAACTGCCGGGGCAAGCGCCATATCGTGTCGCGCTCACCAAGTCGCCGGTGACGATTGGGCGCGCGCAAACGAATGATATTCCCATTTCCGATCCCTACGTGAGCAATTTTCACGCGCGCTTGGAGCAAGTGGGCGACACGTATCGCATCATCCGCATCGAAGCGAAAAACGGAACGACCGTCAATGGTCAAATCATTCAAGACCAACTCTTGACCTCGGGCGATGTCATTCGCATTGGACACATTCGCGGCAATTCCGTTGGTTTGACGTATCACGCGGCGCGCGCCGTGGCAATGCGCGCGCCGGTGACTCTCGATCTGCGCCAACCGCGCATCACCATTGGGCGCTCCAACACCGCGACGCTTCCACTGAATGATCCGCTGGTTTCGTGGGACCACGCCGCGATTGTGTTTGACGGACAGCATCACATTCTCACCGACCTGGGTTCTTTGAACGGGACGCGGGTCAATGGAACGCCCTTGAGTCCGCGTCAGCCCTACATTTTGCATGTGAATGATCTGGTGCAAATTGGTTTAGCTCAATTTCGGTATGACCGCGCCGGGCTGACTTCTTTTGCCGGCACGCGCATGCGCCTCGACGGCGAAAATTTGAATGTGTGGCGCGGGGGCAAACAGACGCTGCAAAATGTCACCGTCCGCGTCGAACCGGGCAAATTTATCTGTCTTGTCGGCGCAAGCGGCGCAGGCAAATCCACCTTGATGGATGCGTTGAGTGGCTACCGCCGCGCGCAGCAAGGGCGCGTGATGATCAACGGCACAGATTATTTTGCCGAGTTTGACGCCTTTCGTTCGCATGTCGGCTATGTGCCCCAGCAAGATATTTTGCATCTCAACCTTCCCTTGCGCCGCGCACTCCGTTATGCGGCGGAACTGCGTCTGCCGCGACATCCCGACCTTGACGCGTGTGTGGCGCGCGTGCTGCAAACGCTCGAACTCACCGAGCATCAAAACAAAGCGATCAAAGATTTGAGCGGGGGGCAGCGGAAACGCGCGAGCATTGCGGTTGAGTTGTTGGCGGAACCGAGTCTCTTTTTTCTCGACGAACCCACCTCGGGTCTCGATCCGGGGTTGGAAAAAGAATTGATGGGCGCGATGCAGCAGCTCGCCGCGAGCGGACAAACCATCATCCTCGTCACGCACGCGACGGCAAACATCAATTTTTGCGATTACGTCGCCTTTATGGCGCGCGGGCGGCTCGTTTATTTCGGACCTCCGCATGAAGCGTTGACGTTTTTTAATCAAAATGATTTCGCCGATATCTATTCCGAACTTGCCGAACCTACCGATCCAAAATTCCTAAATAATCCCGAAGGCGCGGCAAAAGATTGGGAAACGCGTTTCCAACAACGCCAGAATCAAAAATCGCCCCTCCTTGCGCCGCCCCCTTCACCCCCCCCTCCACCGCGCCCCAAGCCATCGCTGTTCAAGCAATGGTGGATTTTGACGCGGCGGCAATTCGACATGATTCTGCGCGATCCGCTCACGCTTTCGATCTTGATCTTGGTCTTGCCGCTGATCGGATTTTTCGTCTTGCAGATTGTCAAGCCCGAAGTTTTGGTCGGCTTGAACGAGAACCAAATTCAAGAAAAATTTTTGAAGCTGGACGAAACGTATAGCCCCGTGTGGAACGCGCAAACGCTTGTCTTTATCATGGCACTGGCAGCAGTGCTGCTCGGTATCTTTGCCGCGGCATACGAAGTCGTGCGTGAGCAAGCGATCTTTAAACGGGAACGGATGGTGAATCTGGACATTGCGCCGTACATCCTTTCCAAGCTGTTTGTCCTGTTTTTATTCGGGCTTGCCCAAACGATGCTCTTTTTGCTCATCCTTGATATCGGCGGCATTGAAATTCCGCAAGATGGAATTTTTCTGCCCGCTTTCGTAGAGATCTATCTCACGTTGGTTTTGGCAACCTTGTCGAGCATCGCGCTCGGCTTGTTCATTTCATCTGCGGCGCGCTCCGAAACGATGGTGGTGTATATCATCTTGCTCGTGTTATTTTTGCAGATCATGTTCGCGGGTGTCATTTTCGATCTAAGAGAAAGCGCGCCGGGTCTAGCGAGTATAACGACGACACATTGGACGGTGGATGCGCTGGGTTCGAGCGCCAAATTTCGCAAACTGCATTTTGAAAAGCGCACGCTTCCCAACACGCCGCTACCCAATTGCCAAATTGGCGAGCCCGCGGGTAAGCCTCCCAAATGTGCCAAGTTAGAAAAACTCTATATTGAGTATGGCGAAGAAAAGGACGTTTGGCACCTGCTCGTGCGGTGGTTTATCTTGCTTGGTTTTACCGGCTTGTTTTTGGGTTTGACCGTCCTCGCGCAAAAACTCAAAGATGAGCCAAGCCCGTTCGCGCGTATGCGTCAACAGCTCCAACCAGTTCTGCAGCCCGTTCAGCAATTGTGGCGCGAAATTCGTACCGCCCTTCACATTCGCGCGCCCTGACACGCGCACAAGCTTCAGAGGTTCCTTATGGCTACACCTTGCCCAACTTGCGGCACTGTCAATCAACCGAACGCGCGCTATTGCAAGCAATGTGGCACGCGGCTCGCCTCCGTTACCGATCCGGTTTCCGCGCCGCTGCCGCCAGCGCCGCCGACCCCACCTCAACCTCCACCGACACCCCCGCCTCCACCTGCGAGCCCACCGTCTGGTGACACAACCGTTTGTCCGCGCTGCGGCACAGTGAATCGCGCCACCGCGCGTTTTTGTAAAAACTGTCAAAGCCCGCTGACGATTCCCGCAGCTCCACCGCCTGTGCCACAAGCGCCACCGTCACAACAACAGCTGCGTCCCGTTGCGCCACCGCCGCCGGTCGGCGGAGGGAGAACCGTGCTGTTGCCACAGACGACACAGCGTCAGCAAGGATTCCGTTGGAGCGCGATCATCCCGCCCATCATTTTGATCTGTCTCGCGCTTGGCTTGTGCGGCGGCATGTTTGGCGTGTACAACTATGAAAGCAATATCCCAACGCCCCCAATTCCGACCCTTGTAGCTGTGGATACACCCGTGCCAACCGACACGCCGGAACCTACCGAGACGCCCGAACCAACCGAAACCCCCGTGCCTCCCACAGAGACACCCACCATCCCACCTTCACCAACACCGCGTCCGGTTGAACCACCAACGCCGATTCCGCCACCGGATCCGCCCTTTCCTGTGGTGTTTATGCAAGTGCGCCCGGACGGACGATTTGGTTTTGCGACCAATGTTGGCGATCCGACCGATCGGAATGATGACAATAAACCATTGACCTATCGCAAGGAAATTCAATTCACCAAACCGGGCGAGACGCGCGAACCGGCAGATGGCAGCACGAACAGCATTCGCGTGTGGGTAGATGGCGAGACGCCCAATTTTGGCAGTGACGTGGGAACGTGGTCGAGCCAGCCGCAGTTGAACGCAGAAAATTCGGAATTAAAATCCGAGTGGGAATACAAGAATATTCTTTTTACCGAAAAGGTGGGCGTGGCGGTGAATCCTGAAAATAATCGGCTGGGTCTCTACCGCATCGAGTTCTCGGCGCAGAATTTAGATTCCGCGCCGCATGATGTTGGTTTGCGTTTGATGATTGACACACTGATTGGCGACAACGATGGCGTGCCATTCGCCAATCCGAAAGCGGGAGGTGGGGATATCACAAAGCCGCTCGATTTGTATGGCGCGGACATTCCCGATTCACTGGGCGTGTTTGAATCCGCAGACCCGGGCAATCGCGGCGTGAATGTTGAATTTACGCTCGGCTTTGAGGACGCGACGCGTCCGGATCGGCTGCTGCTTTCGTCGTGGTGCCGTGTGGATTGGGAGTGGGACTATTTCGCGCAGGTTGGCGGTGACGGTCCTGATTTCAAACAGTGTCAGGGCAAAGGCAATCATCAGGACAAAGAGGACAGCGCGGTGGGATTCTTTTGGAACGCGCAGCCGCTGGGGGCGGGCGAAATTCGGACGTGGGTCCTTTACTATGGGCTTGGCGAATACAAACGCCCTCCTGGGTCAAGCGAATTGACACTCGACGCGATCAAGCCGCAATACAATCTGGGGGAACAATTCTATGTGACTGCCTTCATCCGCAATCCCAAGGCCGGACAGAATGTGCGTTTGGAAGCGCCGCCCGAATTTACCCTGCTCGAAGGCGTGCCCGAACAAACCATTACACAAGTGGGCTTGGCGTACACACAGGTTTCGTGGCGTTTGCGCGCAGACTCGGAAATCAATGACGCACAGCTTAACGTGATCCTGAATGACCCCAACACGACACAAACTCTCAGCACCAGCATCGTGTTGCTTCCAACGCCGACACCAACCTTAACGCGCACGCCGCGCCCGACGCGCACGCCAACCGTTACGCGTCCACCCACTGTTACCCGCACACCGACGATCACACCAACGCCGTGTGTGCCAACCGTGACGAAACCATGTCCATGAGGCAACTATGAACCGCATCCTAAAAATTCCCTTTAGTATGTTTCTCGGCGCGTGGGCAGGGTTGCTCGCGTGGGCAATTCTCGATCTGGCGATCACGCAAAAAACGTTCGACGCCGCCTTTCCCGTCGGCACGCCGCTTGCCATTTATGTGACCGCGGCGATCACAGGCGCTCTCGTCGGGCTGCTGACGGGGCTGTTGATCACCGCGCTGGAAAAATGGAATGATTCAAGTCGCGCGCTGCCAACTCTGATCGGCGCGGGGATCGGCATTGCCGCGGGTTTTTTGAGCGGCATGTTGGGGCTGCTGATCGCCGAAGCATTTTTTCAAGCGATCCGCGCGCCGGGGGATGTGACCACGATCGCGCGCGTGGTGGGTTGGGCGCTGTTTGGGTTGGGCGTCGGCATCGCGCCTGGGCTTGCCACCGGGTCGCCGCGCAAAGCGATTGCGAGCAGTGTCGGCGGTTTCTTTGGCGGCATTCTTGGCGGTCTCGCGCTGACAATTCTATCGTCGCTCACAAATTTTCCAATGACAGGGCGCGCCGTTGGGTTCACACTCTTGGGCGCACTCGTGGGCTTGCTGATCGCGCTCGTGCAGGAACTCGTCAAACAAGCGGAATTGAAAATTATTTCCGGCGGACGCAACGAAGGGCGCGAATTTAAAATTGACAAAGCGCGCGTGACCATCGGCGCGCACGCGCGCAACGATTGGGTCATCAATCACGATCCCTACTTGATGCCCAACCACGTTGAAATTACTCAAGCGCGCGGGCAATTCACGCTGCGCGCGCTCGATCCGAATGCGCCAACCGCCGTGAACAATCAAATCGTTGTCACACAACTGCTCAACAATGGCGACCAGATTCAAGTCGGTTCGACAATGTTGTTGTTTCGGGTGAGATAGCTCATGTTAATCTGTCTTGACCAACGCACCGGCACCGGATGCGGCACGGAAAATCGCGACGGCGCAAATCATTGTGCGGGTTGCGGACGTTCGCTGCGTTTTGCGATGCAGCTGCAGAACGTGGGCGCGCGCGTCGGCATGTACCGCATCGCGCGTTTGATCGGACACGGCGGCTTTGGCGCGGTGTATGAGGCGGAAGATACGCGGACGGGACAGCGCGTCGCGTTAAAAGAATCGTTTGACGCGGATAGCATCCGCAGTTTCCAACGCGAGTTCACAATGCTGAAAAATTTGCAGCATGGGAATTTGCCGCGCTATTTTGAAATGTTCGAGGATCAGGGCAACGGCTACTTGGTGATGGAATATGTGCCGGGACAGAGTTTGGAAGAGGCGCTGCGCGCGAATGGCGGACAACCCTTGCTCGAATCGCAAGTGATCGGGTACGCGCTGCAGGTGTGCGACGCGCTCGCGTACTTGCACGCGCAGACGCCGCCGATTTTTCACCGCGACATCAAGCCCGCCAACATCCGCATCACGCCCGCGGGTTTGATCAAGTTGGTGGATTTTGGGTTGGTGAAGCAGGGGACGGGGATAACGGGCAGTTCGCAGCGCGCGGTGACGCCCGCGTATGCGCCGTTGGAACAATACGGCAGAATCGCGGGCGCGCACACGGACGCGCGCAGTGACATTTACGCGCTGGGCGCAACGCTCTATCACTTGCTCACGGCGCGTGAACCTGTGCCCTCGATTGAGCGCGTCGCTGTGCATCCTGATCCGCTGCCCGCGCCGCAAACCTTGAACGTCCGTCTCTCGCACAATGTTGCCACCGCGCTTGCAACCGCAATGGGCATGCGCCAAGTGGATCGTTTTACGGACGCGAACGCGCTGCGGTACGCGTTGGTGGGGACAACGCCGTTAGCGCCGCGCGCAGCACCGCCCGCGCAAACGCCCCCACCGATTCAAGCTCCGCGTGTGTCAACCTATGTTTCACCACAACCAGCCCCAACGCTCGCGCCACCTCAAGCGCCACGACCAACGCCATCGCGTCAAACGCCACCCACATCGGATTTTCCATGGGTCTGGGTTCTTGGACTGGGCGCGCTTGTGGTTACTGTAGTGATTATTATTTTGCTACTTTGGGTGCGCCCACCTCCTCCCGCGCCGACAGCGCGCCCCGTGACCGTGATCACTCCGATCTTGCCACCGACGATTACGCGCGCGCCGAGTCCAACAGAGGGCATCATCGTAGGACAAACGGAACGCCACGGCAAGGACAATGCAGAAATGGTGCTTGTCCAGGCAGGCGAGTTCACGATGGGCAGTACCGATCAACAGGTGGCGGAGGCAAAACAAGAATTCAAGAAACTCTGTGATACTTGCAATTTGGATTTCTTGGACGCCGAAAAACCACAGCACATCGTCTTTCTCGACTCGTACTGGATTGACCAGTACGAAGTGACGAATGGGCTATACAAGAAATGCGTAGATGATAGTGCGTGTCAACGTCCCGCCGAAAATAAATCATTCACGCGCGATTCGTATTTCGGCAATTCAAATTTCGATAATTTCCCCGTCCTCTATGTTTCGTGGGATGATGCACGGAATTATTGCGCGTGGGCAGAGAAACGTCTGCCGACCGAAGCGGAATGGGAAAAGGCGGCGCGGGGAACGGATGGGCGGATATTTCCGTGGGGCAATGAATTTGAACAGAGCCGCGTGAATAACGATAACGTAGTTGGGGATACAACAGAAGTGGGCAAGTATCCGAATGGGGCGAGCCCGTATGGGGCAATGGATATGGCGGGGAATGTGTGGGAGTGGGTGAACGATTGGTATGACTCGAACTATTCCAACAATACGCCACGCGCGAATCCGCAGGGTCCTGCTTCGGGAGGGTCTCGCGTGCTGCGCGGCGGCTCGTGGAACGACTATGCTACCTTCGTGCGTGCGGCGGGCCGCATCAACAACAGTCCCTCGAACCATAACTACAATGTCGGTTTGCGTTGCGCCCAGTAGTTTCTCCCCTCTGTTCCTGAACTTCTGAATCCTGTTTTCTGATTTCTGAATTTAAAAAATTTTTTTTGAAATTAAGACGAGGGAAAGACTGCCAACGGATTGGGAAAACGGATGAGCGGATGAACGGATGAAGGTGACACACGCGAGACCTGACAGGTTTTCATCTTGGAATTATCGAGCTTGCCCTGACCTCTCGGCAGATGAATAATGAGTAGTCTAATCTGTAAAACCTGTCAGGTCTGGCAAATGTCAAAGTAAATTCGTCCCCCGTCCATTGTCCGCTGTCTGCTAGCGTCCGTCGTCATCTTTATAGGAGGTCTTCCATGTCCCAACAAATCACTCTCCAACGCATCCACCCCGTCACCGCCCTGAAATTCGGATTCGTCTTGGGCGCGGTGCTGTCCATTCTCATCGCGCTCTTTTATTTGATCCTCTTTTTCGGCGCGGCGCGGCTTTTGAGTCCCTATGGCAATCCCTTTGCCGCGGGCGTTGGCAGCATTGGCGCGCTGCTGATCGGACTCGCGCTGTTTATCATTTTTGCTTCGGTGATGTATGCGATCACAGTTTGGCTGATGGCATTGATCTATAATGTCGTCGCGGGTTGGTCGGGCGGCTTGCAGTTTGACATTGTGAGCGCGAACGCGCTCTCTTTTGCGCCGCAAGCCGCGCCCGCGCAATTTGCGCCGCCCGCTTTTTCAGCTCCCCCCAATGTCGCGCCCCCCGCGTATGCCCCATCCTTTCAGGACGCGCCCCCACCCGCATATCAACCACTCCCCGCGCCGCCCGCGAATGTGAATGTTCCAGTGGGTCCGCAACTGCTCGGCATCCACAATCCGACTTTGCGTGTTACCATCACCAAACCCGTAACGACGATTGGCAGCGCGATAGGTAACGATCTGGTCGTCGCTTCACCAAACGTCGCCGCGCGCCACGCCGAAATTCGTCTGGAGGGCGGGCGTTACATTTTGCACGATCTGTCGGGCGGACAAGCTACGCGCGTGCTGGGGCGGCAGATTCAAAACACGAACATGCTCAAGGACGGTTTCCAAGTGACGTTGGGCGATATTGAATTTATGTTTCGGCAATAGCAAGTGAGACGTTTCACCGAAACGTCTCTACAACATCCACCATCCACCATCCACCATCCAACATCCAACATCCACCATCCAACATCCAACATCCAACATCCAACATCCAATTTCCAACATCCAACATCCAACATCCAATTTCCAACATCCAATTTCCAACATCCAATTTCCAACATCCAATTTCCAAAAATGCTTTCTCCCGGCATCCTTCTCCAAAATCGGTACCAGATCATTGACCATCTCGGCGGCGGCGGGATGGGCGATGTGTATCGCGCGTACGCGCGGCATCTCGGCAGCAAGATCGTCGTCGTCAAAGAAAATCGCGGCGGCGATCCGCAGATGTTTCAACGCGAAGCGCATCTCCTCGCCGCGCTGAATCATCCGAACCTGCCGCGCGTCCTCGATCATTTTGTCGAGGCGAATGGGGTGCAGTATCTGGTGATGGATTATATCGAAGGGCAAAATTTGGAAGAAGCGGTCAAGCAGCACGGCGCGTTGTTGCAGCACGCGGCGCTCGAACGCTTGAATCAAATTTTCGACGCGGTGAATTATTTGCATCGGCAAACGCCGCCGCTGATTCACCGCGACATCAAACCGCAAAACATCATCGTCACGCCGCAGGCAAAAGCGATGCTGGTGGATTTTGGGATTGCGAAACAGATGGCGAGCGGACAGGCGACGGCGCCGAGTGTGCGCTTTGGTTCGCCGGGCTATGCGCCGCCCGAACAATACAGCGGCGGCACCGACGCGCGCAGTGATGTGTATTCGCTTGGCGCGACGCTCTATTACGCGTTGAGCGCGCAAGACCCACCCTCGGCGACGGAACGCGCGTACGGCAAAATAATCCCACCGCTCGCGCCCTTGAATCCCACCGTCACGCCGAATGTGGAAACCGCGCTGCACAAGGCGATGGAATTGAACGGCGCGCAGCGTTATTTCAATGTCCACGACTTGAAACAAGCTCTCAACACCGCGCCCCCGTCCACCGCGCCCACCCCTCCCGCTGCAACGACGCGCGCGATTCCCGCGTGGCTGTGGGGATTTATTGGCGCGGTGGTTGTCACTGCCGCGTTGTTGGGGGCGTTGTTTGGACGAATCATTAATCCCGCGCCGCTGCCAACCCCCGAAGTTGTAAAGCAAACGGTGCTTGTGCCGCAAACGGTTGTTGCACTGCGAACGGTGATTGTGACCGTAACGCCTTTGCCAATTACACCAACCTTTACGCCAACACCCACACCCACGCTCGGCATTGGCTCGACACAGCTTTCGCCGATTGATGGCGCAGAGATGGCGTACGTGCCAGCGGGCGAATTTACAATGGGCAGCGATAGTGGTGATTCAGATGAAAGACCCGTTCACACCGTTTCGCTTGACGCGTTTTGGATTGACAAGCACGAGGTGACGAACGCGTCGTATGAAAAATGTGTCGCGGCGGGAAAATGTGAGCGTCCCAGTTCAACGGATTCAGATGACCGCAGTTCGTACTATGGCAATTCGCAATACGATAACTATCCTGTCATTTACGTTTCGTGGAATGATGCGCGGAATTATTGTGTGTGGGCGGGGAAGCGCTTGCCGACGGAAGCGGAATGGGAAAAGGCGGCGCGCGGAACGGATGGGCGGATATTTCCGTGGGGCAATGATTTTGAGCAGAGCCGCGTGAATAACAATGAGGTGGTTGGGGATACAACAGAAGTGGGCAAGTATCCGAATGGGGCGAGCCCGTATGGGGCAATGGATATGGCGGGGAATGTGTGGGAGTGGGTGAATGATTGGTATGACTCGAACTATTACAACAATACGCCACGCGCGAATCCGCAGGGTCCTGCTTCGGGAGCGTCTCGCGTGCTGCGTGGCGGCGCGTTCAGCAGCAGTCGAGACTTCGCGCGTGCGGCGAACCGCGGCGGCGACCGCCCGACGTACCGTAACGTCAACATCGGTTTTCGGTGCGCCCAGTAGTTTCTCCCTCTGTTCCTGAACTTCTGAATCCTGTTTTCTGATTTCTGAATTTAAAAAATTTTTTTTGAAAAATAGGACTTGCAAGATTGTCATTCTGAGCGGTTTTGCAAAGAATCTCTGGCGCGAAAACCGAGATTCTTCATTCCATTCAGAATGACATTTCCTGCGTAACATTAGTTCAACAAGAATACTTTTATAGATGACCTGTCCCCTCTGCTCCCACCCTAACCGCCCGAACGCGCATTATTGCGCGAGCTGCCGCGCGCCCATTTTGCTGCAAGAGCGTTATCGCATCACGGGATTGCTGGGGCGCGGCGGGTACGGGGCGGTGTACCGCGCAGAACATTTGGAATTGCAAACGGTGTGCGCGCTCAAAGAAATCCTGCCCGACAAAAAAGCAAAGACATTGGAATTGCGCGAAGCGGAAGACCAGTTCCGCGTCGAGGCGACGATTCTTTCCGCCCTCGCGCATCCCGCAATTCCAAAGGTGCGCGATTTTTTTGTCGAAAGCCGCACCAAACGCCAGTACCTCGTGATGGATTTGCTCGAGGGCGAAAATCTGAAAACGCTTTTGGAGCAGCGCGGCACACCATTCGAAAGCGAACGCGTGGTGAAATGGCTCGCTGCGCTCTGCGATATTTTGACGTACCTGCACACCCAAAAACCACACCCTGTTATTCACCGCGACGTGAACCCGCGCAATCTTCTTTTGACAGCGGATGGTTCGCTCAAGTTGGTGGATTTTGGCATCGCCAAAGTCGCGCGCGCGGGCGCGCGGACGCAAGGCGCGGCGCGCGCCGTTTCTCCCCCGTACTCGCCAATGGAACAGTACGGGAGTGGAACCGATGAACGCAGTGATATTTATGCGTTGGGCGTGACCGCGTATCAACTGCTGACGAATCAACTGCCGCCCGAAGCGCCTGACCGCGCGACCCAGCTGTTGGTTCCCCCGCGCGAATTGAACCCCGACATTCCGCAATGGCTCAATGACGCGCTGCTCAAAGCAATGGCGCGCGAACCCGCCGCGCGCCTTTCGTCCGCACAAGAGTTTAAACGCGCGCTCGCGCCACCGCGCGCACAAAACGTCACCGTCCCGCTGCCGATTGCGGAATATGCGACCGTGGTGCCTGCCTCACCGCCGCTGCCGCTCCAACAAAAATCGCCGCCGTTGTGGATTCCAATTGGATTAGCCGGTTTGGGACTCGGGATTGTGATTGTTGTGCTCTTATTTTTCCGAACCGCGCCGCCCGCCGCGTTCACGCCCTCTATCCAAGTTGTGCCGACGCTGAAACTTGCAACACCCCTCGCAATCATTGTTCCTACAAACATCCAATTCATTGCGACGGCGCATCCCACATCCTTCAACACGCTAATTCCGACACTGACGCGTCCACTGCCAACTCGATTTGTTGCAACGCCGCTGCCGCGCACACCCATTCCGGCACAGGGCGTTCAGTTGAGCGGATGGCTCATTCGCACCGCAAACGGGCAAATTTTCCATGCCGGCGAACGCGTGCCCATCAAAACGCGTTTCGGATTCGAGTTTAACCTGACCAATCACACCGACACCGATCTGCGGCTCGACGAATTGAATCTCCAAGTCCGCGCGGTGGGCGCGGATTTTGTGTGGAACATGCCGCCCGCGCGTGCTGGCTCTGTCGGCTTGGGCGAACAGCAGCGCATCACGACAACCACGCTCGATCTGGGCGCGGGCAATTTTGTGACGACGGTGTTGTACAAGGGCAGAGCGCTAACCGATGACAGGAACGCGCCTTTTACGTTCTCATTCTTTATAGCGAGATAAAATCTCGAGGTCGCTCGTGCAAATCATTTGCTGCGCCTGCCAAAAATGAACTGCCCCATCTGCCATCGCCCCAACCGCGCCCACGCGCATTTTTGCGCGTACTGCGGCGCGCCGCTGCATTTGCAGAATAAATATCGCATCACGCGTCTGCTTGGGCGCGGCGGGTACAGCGCCGTGTACGAAGCGGAACACAGTGGACTGGGCAACGCGCGCTTTGCGATCAAAGAATTGTTTCACGAAGCGAACGCGACACTCGCGCAGCGGCAAGCTGCCTCGGATCAATTTCGCTTTGAGGCAAGCACTCTCGCCAAACTGAACGACGAGATGCTGCCCAAAGTCATGGATTTCTTCACCGAGCGCGGACGCGATTATTTGGTGATGGAATATGTGCCGGGCGATACGCTGCAAGAATACCTCGCGCGCAGCGCGACGCCGCTCCCCGAAGCGCAAGTGTTGAAATGGGCGGACGAATTGTGTGACGCGTTGATGTATTTGCATGCCCAAATTCCGCCGGTGATTCACCGCGACATCAAACCGAGCAATATCAAGATCACGCCCGACGGCAAAATAAAATTGTTGGATTTTGGCATCGCCAAATTATTGAGCGCAGGCACCGGCACGGGCACCGCAGCGCGCGCGGTCACTGCCCCCTACGCGCCGCTGGAACAGTACGGCAGAGGCACCGATGCGCGCAGTGATATTTATGCGCTCGGCGTGACGATGTACGAACTGCTGACCAAGCAACTGCCGCCCGAAGCGCCTGACCGCGCAAATCAAGCTGTCATTCCCCCACGCCAGCACAATCCCGCCATTTCGCTGACGACGGAAGCCATCGTGTTGAAAGCGATGGCGGAGAAGCAGGCGGAGCGGTTTGCGAGCGCGCGGGAGTTAAGGAACGCGCTGCGCGGAAATTGGAGACCCCAACCCCTTGCGCCAGTGCCGCCCCCAGCGCCCGCCCTTGCACACTATTCGGCTACAGGCGTGAATAGCACCTCGACGCGCGGCAATGTCACCATGCCATGGTGGATCCTTGCGGCAGCAGGAGGCGTTGGGTTATTCCTTATTATCTTGATCGTACTGCTCACGGTGGGGCGGGCGAATAATTGGCTCGTGGCGCTTGTCCCAACCGAAACGCGAACGTTGACGCCTACGCTCACCGCAACGCTGGCACCGTCCTTTACACCCACCTTTACATCAACTGCCACAAATACGCCTACAGCGACTCGTACGGCGACACCCGAGCTGCCTGTCCTCGCCGGGACCGCGCTGCCACCTCCCGTCGCGGCTATTTCTCTGAACAATGTAACGCGTCTTGAACAAATCGCGCGCTGGGGCAAAGGGACGCTCAACGATGTTGCATGGTCGCCGCAGGGCGATGTGATCGCCGCCGCGTCTTCGCTCGGTGTCTATCTGCTCGATCCACAAACACTCTTGGAAATCGCATTGTTGGAAACGGATGCGGTAGTCAGCGCGGTGGCGTTTTCTCCCGACGGAGCCACAATTGCGGCGGGGACGGAGAACAAAAAAATCGTGTTATTTGATCTTCAAGCGCGTCAAGTGAACGGCACGCTGCTTGGACACGCCAACGGCATCAACGATCTGGTTTTTTCGAATGACGGCACGCTCTTGGCATCAAGTTCGTGGGATGACACAGTTAAACTTTGGACGATACCCGGGGGACGTGAGCGCCATACCTTTCGGTTTGATGATTTGGAGGGGATTAGTGTGCCAAGTGTTGCCTTTTCGCCGGACGGGCGTTCGCTGCTTGTGGGCTTGGATCAATATAGCCGAAGGGGCGATGTTACAACGCGCGATGGTTTCGTGCGCGGCTTTGATACGACAAACATGGAACTGCTCTTTACGCTGAGTGATCACACTTCACGCGTGACGAGTGTCGGCTATTCGCCAAACGGCGAGGTATTTGCTTCGGGCTCTGCTGACCGCACCGTAAAGGTATGGTCAACGCGCGGAGCATTGCTGCAAACGCTCAATGTAGAAAGTAACGTGTACAGTGTCGCTTTTTCACCCGATGGCTCGATGGTCGCGGTGGGTTTAGGTGATAATTCCGCGCAAATTTGGCGCGTCGCGGATGGCACGCGAATTCGCTCGCTCAACGGGCATACCGATTCGGTGGCGCATCTCAGTTTTGCGCCCGATGGCAATGCGCTTGTAACGGAAGGATTTGACGACACGCTGCGCGTCTGGGATCTCACGGATGGGCGCGAACGTTTGAGGGCGGGCGAGTTTGGCAGCCGCAATAGTGTTGTCTTTGCGCCCGATCAAGAGTGGCTCGCCTTTGGCGCGGCGGACGGGAGTGTTCATCTCGTGGATGTCCAGAACGGCGCGGACCGATTTGTCATGCGCGGTCATTCGGGAGGGGTATCGAGTTTGGCAGTCTCCCCCGATGGCAAGCTGCTTGCCTCCGCCTCGTATGACAGATCCATTTTTCTGTGGGCTACAAATAGCGGACGCGAACAAAAATCGTGGCAGGGGCATGAGGAAACCATTTATACCGCCGCGTTTGCGCCCGATGGAAAAATGCTGGCAACGGGCGGATGGGACAAAATGATCAAGCTGTGGGAGGTTCCCACGGGGCGCGAACTCGCAAAATTTACGGGGCATGATGAATTGATCTATCAGCTCGAGTTTTCACCCGATGGGAAACTGCTCGCTTCGGCGTCGTGGGATGAGACGATCAAACTTTGGAATGTGGCGAACGGGACATTGGTTTCAACACTAACCGGGCATACTGCCGATGCCAATGCGGTTGCCTTTTCGCCGGATGGAATTTTGCTTGCAACGGGCGCAGATGATCAAACGATTCGCTTGTGGAACGTAACAAGCGGTAGTGAGCTGGCGGTCTTGAACGGACACACAGGTCTTGTTTTGGATTTGTGTTTTTCGGAGGATGGACTGTTGTTGTTTTCCACTTCGAGTGACAACTCTATCAAAATTTGGGATGTGCGCCAGCGACGTGAACTGATGTCGCTGGTTGGACATATCTCTGGTGTGAATAGCATCGCGCTCTCGCCTGATGAACGCTGGTTGGCATCAAGCTCGTGGGATGGCACCGTACGTCTATGGGGAGTGCGCTAAATGGCAAGTTCGCCTGCGGTGCAAGAGTGTCCCGCATGCAGCGCAGCGAATCGCGCGCTCGCGCAATTTTGCGCGCAGTGCGGCGCGCCGTTGCAATTGCAAAATAAATATCGCATCATAAAGTTGCTCGGGCGCGGCGCTTATGGCGCGGTGTACGAGGCACAACATCTGCGGCTCGGCGGCGCGCGTTTTGCGATCAAAGAATTGTTTCCCGAAACGAACGCGACCCCCACGCAACGTCAAACCGCCTCTACGCAATTTAATACCGAAGCCAGCATCCTCGCGAATTTGAGTCACCCGATGCTGCCCAAAGTCACGGATTTTTTCACCGAACGCGGACGCGATTATTTGGTGATGGAGTTTGTGCCGGGCGAAACGCTGCAAGAGTATCTCGCGCGCATCACAACGCCGCTTCCCGAAGCACAAGTGTTGAAATGGGCGGATGAACTGTGCGATGCGTTGGGATATTTACACGCCCAAACGCCGCCGGTGATTCACCGCGACCTCAAACCAAGCAACATCAAAATCACACCCGATGGCAAACTAAAATTATTGGATTTTGGGATTGCAAAATTATTGAGTGTTGGCAGCGGCACAGCCACTGCGGCGCGCGCCGTCAGTCCCCCCTACGCGCCGCTCGAGCAGTACGGCAAAGGCACCGATACGCGGAGTGATATTTATGCGCTCGGTGTTGTGATGTATGAAATGCTCACAAAAGTATTGCCGCCCGATGCGCCGGACCGCGCAAACCAAGCGGTCATTCCACCGCGCCAACATAACGCCGCGATTTCGCCGCGCACGGAAACGATTGTTTTGAAAGCGATGGAGGAAAAGCAGGCGAAGCGATTTCAAACCATTGGACTGCTGCAGAGCGTGCTGCGTGATACGGGCGCGCTTGCTGATCCAAATCCCGCACTCGCAACTCCAGCGGCACAGGTTGCAGCTATTCCTGCATCGCTTCAAGCGCCGCCGCGTCAATCAAATAGGCAATGGCTCCTTGGCGCGTTGCTCGTGATTGCCGTAATTGCGATTCTGATTATTTTTGTATGGGCGCAGCAAATGCAAACAGATGCAGATTTTTGGTCAAGCCGTGCAGCTATTCTTGGCGCAACACTCGCTGCTAACCAAGTGGCGCGAGCACAACAAGCAGAGACAATCGCGGCAAGCGAACTTGTACAAACGCTCCAAGCAATGGCAATCGCCACAGGAGAAGCAGTTCAAACACAGCAAGCTGCAACAATCACTTCAAGCCAAGTGACACAGCGACAACAGGCAGCGACCATTGCGGCAAGCCAATCTACTCAAACACGCCAAGCCGAGACATTCGCCACAATAGATGCAGTTGCATCGCGTCAAGCAGAACAAATTGCCACACATGAAGCCGTGGCATCGCGTCAAGCAGAACAAATTGCCACACATGAAGCCGTGGCATCGCGTCAAGCAGAAACCATCCGCTCAATTCTGGCTATGCGTCAACTGATCAACCTGAAAGTGGATTCGGAAGCAGAATGGCAACAATCCGGTTTGAATGTTCTGACAGGCGAAAGAGTGACAATCACGTATCTGGCGGGTACATGGTCGCCTTGCGCGCCTAAACACAACCATAATTGTCCATTTTATGATGCTGCCGGAGTTCCCGAAAGCGAAGAGTATAGCGAAAACATTTTGTCAGGATGTCCACATGCGGCGCTGATTGCGCGGATCGAAAATGGCGGACCATTCTGTATCAAGAAAGGATTTTCCTTTAGGGCGACAGAGGTAGGGCGAGTTCAATTTAGCATCAATGACGTGCGCCATGATGATGACGATGGAATTGTGGAGGTTCGGATTCAAGTCACTGCGATCGAATAATCCAAATTCTGATTCTGCAACTGTGGGCCTTGCATGGCAAATTATTTACAAATTGGTCAAACCCTTCAAGGACGTTATCGCATCCTTAGCTTTATCAAGCAAGGGGGCTTTGCCGCGCTCTATCACGCCCAAGATTTGTCGTTCCTACAGCGCGAGGTGGCGATTAAACAAAATTTTGATCCCGCCCCCGATGTGGAGCAGGCATTTTGGCTGGAAGCGGAACTCCTCGCGAATCTTGAGCAGGTAAATTTACCGCGCGTGACCGATCGATTTCAAGAGCCCGGGCTGGGCAAGTTTTTGGTGATGACGTTTATCGAGGGGCAGGATATAGAAAACATCGTGGAACATCGGGGTCCATTGGCGCTTGCCGAGGTCATCCGTTGCTTTAGCCAGATTTGCGATGCGCTCACCTATCTCCACACACAGCCGCAGCCGATCATTCATCGCGATATAAAACCGGCGAACATTCGCATCCGACCGGAGGGCAGCGCGTTTTTGGTGGACTTTGGGATTGCCAAAATTCATGTGCCCGGTGGTCGCTCGATGATGCTGGCAGTGACGCCGGGTTTTTCGCCGATGGAACAATATGGCAGCGGCGGCACGGATGCGCGCTCGGATATTTATGCGTTGGGCGCGACGATGTATTTTGCGGTCACCGGGCAAGCGCCACCCGATGCGCCTGCGCGCGTTGGCAATACGGCAACCTTGCCCCCACCCCGTCAATTCAACCCCCAGCTCCATCTCGGTTTGGAACAACTGATTTTGCAATGCATGCGCCTGGAACGCGAAAAGCGCATTCAAAGCGCGCGTCAGGTGCGCGAGTGGTTATTGCAACTTGGAGATCCCCCTGTAATACCGGCGGAACTCTTTGGGCGAATCAGCAACGCAAAAGCGGGCGCGCGGCTGGTTTTGCAGAATGGACCGCTTGCGCGCAGCTCCGCGCTGGGAACGAACGGCGCCTATGCGTTTCAAAATCTTCCACCCGGCGACTATGGACTTTATCTGGAGACGGGCCAAGCACTCCAATCCCAAGTCACATTGGCAAGTGGGCAAAAACTTGAACTCAATTATGCCTTGCCAAGAACGGGAATCTCGCGGGCAGTATGGGTTGGTTTGGGCGCACTGGGTCTTGGCGCTGCGGGCGCAATTCTCTTTACGCAATTTCAATCTGTCACTCCTCCCCTCGTTCCAACACGCATTGCCGAACGAACAACGACATCGGTTACAGTGTTCCCGACGCGCCCAAGTGTTGTGCCGACGATTGTTGTGCCGCCAACTGCTGTTCCCACTCAATCTGCGCCAACACTCATTCCATCTACGGTGACGCCTATTCCTTTCATAACGCCTTCACCATCTCCTACTGCGACGCCGACTGCTTCTGTAACGCCTTCCCCGTCTCCCACGGCGACGGAAACACCAGGTCCATTCTTGGATACGTTCGCTTATGAGAGTAATGGGACTTTATCCCTGGAAGCGGATACTTTGAATCCGGGACAAATCCAATTTGTTACCTACACGGGATTTTATAAAGAGATTGAGCTTGCGGTCAGCGCAAAAGGGTTAGCGGGCGATCCGGGGTATGGGTTGATGTTTGGGCATCGCGATGATGAAAATTATTTTGTCTATGTCATTGACCCCGTCGAGCAGCGCTGGACGGCGTGGTCTCTGGATAAAGGAGAATTTCTTTCGTTGGGGGATTGGATCTTTTCGCCGGCGATTCGCACGGATCCACAAACAAATCAATTGCGTGTAGAGTGTCGGGCGCAAAACTTTAATTTCTACGTGAATGGGCAATATCTGGGGAGCCGCCAAAGCGGCGCTTATCTTGGAGGAGAAGTGGGGATGGTCGCGTATGCGCGTCGCGCCGGTGGGCTGCGCGTGGAGTTTGACGATTTCCACCTTGAACTTTTAAGGTGACACATTAGTAGCATAGCGCCTTGTGCGCGTTTCTCTAATTCAAAGTGCCGATCAATTTGGCGATGATGATCGCGCGATAGACATTCGACCACTCGGGCCAGCAGCTGATAATCGTCAAACGCGCGTCTTGCGTTGGCTCCATCACCCGCGCATTCTCAAGACGCTTGGCGATGGGCTGTCCCTCTTCGGCAACGATGTAGGATTCGACAACGCGATACAAAAATCTTTTCTTTTGGCGATTATGAATTTCGATCTCGTCACCGGGATTGAGGGTATAGAGTTTTTTGAAAACCGCCGCATATAAATTATTGTGACCCGCTAAAACGACATTGCCGCGTTCGCCCGGATTTGCCGTATCAAAAATATGCCCCACATCATTTTTTGGCACGTCCCATTGCGACTGCCAACGCCCATCCCGGACAAAAGCGGTCCAGCGCATTGAAACGATTTGAACGTCCGCATTGATTTTTTTAATGACAATGCGCTGCGGCGCGGACAACGCGCCAACGGGCGCAGGTGTAGTCGTTGGTGTTGGCGAAGGGGAAGGGGAAGGTGTTACGGAGGCGGTTGCCGTCGCGCGGCGAGCGCTTGTGGACGTTGGACTTGGATTCAAGCGCGGCGCAGAAAAAGTTTCGGTTATAGTAGCCGTTGCCGGTTCAAGCGTCGGCGTCAAAGTAGCCGTCGGCGTATGCGCGATTGCCAGCTCCACCGTTGGCGGAGCAGCTACAATTTTTGCGGCGCCAGCAAGCCATGTAGATACGAAATAGGCAACAATGATCACGCCGAGGAGCGCGCCGCAGAGAATAAGTACAGTCGCGAAAATAGAACGAAGCTTTAGCATGATAGCAAGTTCCGTCAGATAATGGATTGGACTACCAGACCTTCGAGGTTTTCTCACAGCTGCGCCAAAACCCACAACTGCCCGAAAACCTCGAAGGTCTTGCTCGACTCGTCCAGAACCTATTCTGAAGAACTAGAGCGCGTGCGCCGCTTGAGCGCAATCCCTGTGCCAATTGAGGCGAGCGACAAGACTCCCAAGAACAACCATAATGGTTCAACGCTCAACGCGCCGCCGGTATCCGGCAGCTGCCTGGGTCTAGCTGGAACTCCAGCAGGGGCGGGAATCGCTGTCGGTTCCAGAGTCGGACTGGGTGTCTCGGTGGGATCTTTTTCTTTTGGCGCGGAAGTAGGCGCGGGAGTGGGTCCCTGTCCCTGTTTAGGGGTTGCCACTCGTTTTATGGGGGGAGTGGGAGGAACAGGGGTTTGTGCATAAGCGTTGTTCACCATGATCAGAGAGACAATGGTGAGCAAGATCACTCCGCCCAAGATCAATAACGTGCCTGTCTTTTTCGATTGCAATCGTTGCATTGTGCTTGCCTCCTTTGAGGTTGAATGGATGACCCAAAACGAATCAGTGTAGTTAATTCTAATTGCTTTGCACCTCCTTTTTTGAGGTTTCAATACATTCATAGCTAGTAATGCCAACCTGCTGTACATTCTGTCAGTGGATTCTACGATCCCTATCGCGCCACCGGCGCGAAAACGTTATGCCAAAACATTGTAATCTCTGCGGCAATCCTATCGCCCCCAATACCGCGCGCATCTATACGCGGAAACACCGTTCACCTCAAAAAGGTTTGACGATTTGCGCGCAATGTGAACATGACCAGCCGCGCTGTTTGGTTTGTCAAACGCCGATGGCGCGCGAACGCGCGGCGGTGGGCATCTGCCGCGAATGTTTGCGCGAAGGATTGAAATGTCGTTCGTGCGGCAAACACATCGTCGGCGAGTTTTTGCTGGTCAATGGCAACGATGGACCGTATTGCGCGGCGTGTTATCGCCGCTACGCGCGCTGTGAAATCTGCGGCGCGCCTGCGGGCGACGACGCGGTGACGCTTGGGGATGGGCGCATCGTTTGCGCGCGCTGTCACAGCAGCGCGATCACCGATCCGCGCGAAGGGAATGAATTGTTCGAGCAAGTGATCGATCAACTGGGCAGTACGTTGGATTTACGCTTGAACATTCGTCCACATCTCGCCCTGGTGGATCGCGCGCGTTTGATCGAATTGTCACGCGCGGCGGCGCAGGAAAACGGACATGCCGCGGAACATGTGATGGGGCTGTTTGTGCGTCATGGACGACGACGCTTTATTTATGTGCAGGAACATTTGCCGCGCATTTTATTTATACAAATTGTCGCGCACGAATTTGCGCACGCGTGGCAGGGCGAACAAGCGCCTCTGGTGGAAGATGCGCTGCGGCGCGAAGGATTCGCCGAATGGGTTGCCTACCACATGCTTGACGCTTTGGGCGCGCAAAAAAAAGCGGCGCAGATGTTGCAGCGCGCGGATGTGTACGGCGACGGGCTGCGCTATTGGCTCGCGATCGAAACGCAACACGGCATTGCTTCAGTTTTGAAACAAATTCGCGTCACCGCGCGGGAACGCGGGTAAACTGAAATGTAAATTCTAATGACGGGTCTGTTTGTCCTTGCGGTAGGTTTGATCGTGACCAGCGCGGGGACGGCGTTTGTATATTGGCGTTCGTGAGGAATTGATTTCAGGAGGAATTTTTATGCCGCTCTCCAAAGAACAAAAACAACAGGCGCATATCTATTTAGACAAATTGCTCAACGCCTCCAAGTCGAACCTGAACGGCGAAGAGTTTTTGGAATGGGCGTATCGCGTGTATCCCTTTATGAGGGAATTGTTGAGCGCCAATGATTTTCGCGTGCGCGAGACGGCGCAAGCGCTTGCGCGCTTTAACGCGGCAGAATTTAATCAGCGCGCCGAGCTGCTTCCCAAGGTGCAGGCAACTCTCCGCGGCATTTTGCACGCGGTCAAGGCGGACCTTCGCGATGGGCACGTTGTGAACGCGCGCAATCAAGGGCGCGCCGAAGTGGAACACGAGCTATTGACCAAAGTGCATGCCTTGTTGGATCTCAATCTCAAAGACCCTGCCGCGATGCTGTTGGGCGCAATCTTGGAATTGCGTTTGCGGAATCTGTGCAGTCGGTATGGCATTACCAATGTCGAAAGTATTGATCCGATGAATACCGAATTGAGCAAACGGAGACACTATTCCGAAGTCATCCAGCATGACATCAAAAAATGGGGTTTTATTCGCAACAAGGCAGACCACGCCGAGTTCGACGCTTATTCGTTCGAAGAGGTAGAGCAGATGTATAACGGGATCTTGGAATTTATCCGCACGTATGCGCCGCTCGAAAATGAATTCGGGTCGGAAGGCGTGCGCGGGTAAGGTCTGGGTTGGAAACCTCGAAGGTCTTGACTCGACTCGTCCAGAACCTAACCCAAAGAACTATAGTGCAAGCTGTCGCGCTGGCACAGCTTTGCAAAATTCAAAACCCTCCATCCGATCAAAAATTCTCCGCTCATGTTTTGCACCCATTGTTATCACATCAATCGTCCCAATGCCATCAAGTGCGCGCAGTGTGGCAGCGACAAACTCACGTTGCTGCAAACGCGTTACCGTCTTGAACGCAAATTGGGCGAGGGTAGTTATGGCGCGGTCTTTCTTGCGACGGATACGCGCATCTGGCGTCAAGTTGTCGTGAAACAGATGCTGCCCTCGATGGATCCGAATGACTTTCAAAAGGAAGCCAAAGTGCTTGCCGAGTTGCGTCATTCCAATATACCTAACATCACCGATTTCTTTGACGTGGACGAAAAATTTTATTATCTGGTGATGGAATGGATTGATGGTGAAGATTTAGAGAAACGACTGGAAAGGCATGGAATGGCGCTCCCGCAAAGCGAAGTGATTCACTATGCGCGGCAAGTTCTGGATGCGCTTGAATATCTGGCGCGGCAACAACCCCCTGTCATTCACCGCGACATTAAACCGGCGAACATCATTGCCAATCAAGACGGCAAAACCTACTTGGTAGATTTTGGCATTGCGCGCGCCAAGCCAACTCAAGCGGGCGCGACCAGTCGCGATTCCACTGCGCTTGGAACACCGGGCTATGCGCCTCCGGAACAATGTACGGGCAATACAGTCACGCGTTCGGACATTTTTGCATTGGGCGCAACCCTCCATTACCTGCTCACCAATCGCGCGCCCGTTGATTTCCAAAATTTTGCGCCCTTGCCACAGCTAGTTCCAAACATCGAACCGCGCCTCGCGCAGCTCGTCACAGAGATGCTCAATTTGGACGTAACCAAACGTCCCGACGCGCAGACCGCGCGCAATAGACTCGAGGCGGTGATCCCGCGCCAAGTGAAGGTAAATATCTCTGTGCCACTCACAGGCGGGAGCAGGTATACCATCACGAACGTGGAATCGCTGATCCTCTTTGCGGACACGCATTGGCAGGATGCGCGCGTCCATTTCTTTGGCAAGGATTTCGAGATCTGGTTGGGGCAGATGCAATCCGAGCTCCTCCCTCAAGCCGCGAGTTTACGCCTCCAGTATATTCAACGCCAAGACAAAGGGCTAGAGCTCTTTTTGGAAGCGTGTCAGCGCGCGTACACGCGCCCCGACCGACCGCAGTTAGAGATGCAGCCCCCGTCCATTGATTTTGGGGCATTGCATCAACCCGCGCAAAAAACGCTAACGCTAAAAAATCGCGGGCGCGGCTATTTTTTTGGAACGGTGGTGACTGATGCCAAGTGGCTCACTTTGAATACTCATGCTTTCGAGGGCAACAAGGATCACACGCTCGAGCTGAAAACGAATTTGGACGAATTGCAAACCGTTGGCATACGTGAGGACGCATCGGTGTGGATTGACAGCAACGGTTCGCGCTATGAGCTCAAGGTCTCGGCAACGCGCGTCAACGCGGAATTTTTTCTACAGCAAGGGCTGGCGGCATATCGCAATCCCCAACTCGGTCTCGATGCCGCGCAGAAAAATTTCGCGCACGTGTTTCAACGCGATCCCAACGCGCAACAACGCGCCCGCGCCGAAGCTGCGCTAGCTGTGATCCTGTCGGCGCAGGCGAAAGGGCAAGAATTTTTCAATTGGTGCGCCCAAAAGAAACTTGACCGCGCACAGCTCGATCTGATCCGCAATGATTTTCCCGCGCCAAGAGTGGCACAGGTCGCGCGTCAATGGGGCGACGCCTTGCATGCGCGCGCGCAGACGCGCGTACAATTTGAAGAGGTGTTGGCATGGCTGCGCTATGCGCGCGCGGTGGACCGCAACAGCATTGACAATGCGGCGCTGGCACGCGCGCATTTGAAGGTCGCGCAGCTAGTCTGCGCGGACGCAGAACGCGCGCCGCTCACGCACGCGTCAACAGAATTTGAATTGGCGCTGCGACATTATCGTGACGCGCAAGCGTTGGACAAAAATACGGCAACGGACGCGGGCTTGGGCAATTTGTATCTCGCGTACGCGCGAGCCGTTGACCGCGCGGGAGACAGCACAAGGGCGGTGGAGTTGATTGCACAGGCATATAAATACGCGCCCCAAGATGCAGAGGTGCGCGCCACCTACACGCAATTGAATCAGTATGCACAGCGGGAACAAATGTTGCGCCGTGGGCTGATCATCGGCGCGTGTCTCGCGCTGGGCATCGCGGCGCTGAGCTTGCTCATCGTCCTCCTACCCCTCTTTCAAAATCCACGTTTTGGCGTTGCGCTGCTTGTTGGCGTGAGCGGGCTGGGGATTGCAACGGCATGTGTGCTGGCGCTGTTGTGGCGCGAACGCCGCTGGGTTTTGGTTTTGGGCAATGGCGGTAAAAATTTTGTCGCGGGTCTCGTTAGTTCTGCGGGCTTGTGGATTTTGGGCGCGCTCCTCCTTGCCCTTTTTAGCGCGCTGCTCATTGCGCGCTTGACGTTGGATGCGCCGACGCTGCGTTGGATTGTGGCATTTGGCTGGCTCACCGTTTTTGCCGTCGGCGCGATTTTGTGGATTGCGGAATCAAGAATCCCGAAGAACACAGCGCAAGCCGATCGCATTGGATTGGTTATTGGCGCGGCGCTGGGCGGATTTGTGATGGGAACGGCGGTGGGCTATGTGTTTGACTTGAAACAATATGGCGCGCAGGTCAATGCCGGATTTCAATTTGCGTACACGATTTTTTTCGACGCTGGCGGGACGGCGCAATGGCTTAGCGTACTCATCAGCATACTCATCGTCGGTGGCTTGATCTATTTTGGGTTTGCGCGACAGGATCGGATCGCGCGCAGCGTCTTGGGAGGTCTCGCGATGGGACTTGTACTTTTGTTCCTCATTCTTTTTCCACTCTGGAGCGCGCTCCGCGCGGGGGCATTTCCGGAATGGGCATGGGGCTTGACGTTTGCCAGCGTGGTGGGCGCCGCGGGGTATCTACTTGTCAAGCACGCTGAAACGTTGGGCGATTCACCGGAAAATCCGCTGCATTGGTGGTGGGTGATCGCGTTGGCGTGTGGCTTTGCGTTACCTGCCGCGTTGCTCTTGGCTCGTCAAGTGGGAGGCGCATTTGGTCTCGTGTTAGCGCTCGGTTTGGCGAGTGTGTTGATCGCACTCGGCGCATTTGTGATCAATTATTTGACGCAAGAGAGCCAAACGGCATCCGCTGTGCCGAACGGGTTGACCGCGCCGCGCGTGTGGGGTTCGCTTGCGCTTGGCGCGGCGTTGGTTTTTTTGCTTGGGATCGAGTTCAACGTGACGCGCACGCTCGAAAAAGTTTTGTTGTACGAACAAGGACAGGTGCTCCTTGCACAGGGCGAATTTGCGCGCGCGCGTTCTGAATTTCAAAAAGTGAAAAAACTCGATCCAAATTTTTCGGGCATCGCGGAACTCGCGCGCGATATTAACTTGACGGTCATAAAGCAAGTTGAACCCGCTGCCGCGACAGCCGGGACAACGCTGACTTACACCATCGTCATTGTGAATAATGGCAGTGAGGATGCAACGCAGGTAAGCGTGAGCGATCTTTTTCCGCACGGGCTTGTCGTAATTAGAGAAACACTCCCGCCGGATGTGACGCTCGAGAGCCAAAACGGTCAAGCGCGGTTCGCGTGGTCGGGCACGATCCGCGCGCATCAAACCAAGGCGTTTTCCATTCAAGCGAAAATCAATCCCGTCACTGCGCCCTTGCCCGCGACGCCACCCGTTTTGTTGAACAGTGTGCGCGTGGATGACGGCACAGGCGGTATCACGACGCGCCAAGCCAGTGCGCGCGTGCTGCCAACGCAGACACCGACTCGCACCGCAACCTCGACACAAACTCCAACCGCTTCACTAACCCCAACCTCTTCGCGCACCCCCACGCGCACGCCTACTTTAGACGCTACCCTAACCCCCACACCGCTGCCCACTCTCGCCGCGTTCACCATCGCGTCCGAAGCATGGTCGGGCGAACAAGCAAAGAATGGCTGGTGGTACGAGGAAGGGGAAACGGGCGATTGGAAAAACTGGCAAGAGATGCAGTGGGATCACGCGCTCACGCACCGGAATTGTAATGGCGGTTGTTGGCGCAGCAATTCTGCGCCGGCGGATGTGCGCGTGGATCAATTCGGTGGTCATCCCGGACCAAATCTGTGGGTTGGCAAGCGCTGGGTCAGCGCGATTGACGGCAATTTACGCGTGCGCGTAACCGGCTATATGCTGGATCGCGGCGGCAATGGCGTAACCTTGCGGATTGTAAAAAATGGTGATGTGCTTGAAGAGAAACGCATCGGTGGCAATCAAACGCGTGACCGCGCGGAAGTAATTGAATTTGACACACCGATCACCGTAGGCGGCTGGCTGTTGTGTTCGGTGGATGCAAATGGCGATACGCACAATGATCATACGTTTTTTGAAATGACGATCGCGCGGTTGCCGTGAGACCTTTGACGTGCCGCGCGCGAGACCTTTGAGGTTTTGAAATAGTCCGCGTCACCCAAATCATCCGCGTCAAAACCTCAAAGGTCTTGCCGATCCCCTCTTGTTTCCAAACGCACGCCGTTGTAAGATTCATCCACTTTCCCTTTTCACTTTTCTTTGTGAAATACAAGAACTCTCATGCTCGCGCCCAACACCCTTCTCCAAAATCGTTATCAAATCATCCGCCTGCTCGGACAGGGCGGCATGGGCGCGGTGTACCTCGCGTTTGACCGGCGTCTGAATCAGCACGTCGCGCTCAAAGAAAATACAGGCGGCGATGCGCGGCAATTTCAACACGAGGCGCAACTCCTTGCGCGCTTGCGTCATACCAATCTCCCACGCGTGAGCGATCATTTTATCGAGCCAAATGGCGCGCAGTATCTGGTGATGGATTACATCGAGGGCGAAGATTTGGAAACGCTGCGCGCGACGCGCGGGGCATTGCCCGAAGTCCAGGTGCGCGCGTGGTTCGATCAAATTCTCAATGCCGTCGCCTACTTGCACAGCCAAGGCATAATTCATCGCGACATCAAACCCGACAACATCAAAATTACGCCAGGCGGTCAAGCTGTCTTGGTTGATTTTGGTATCGCCAAAGTTTTTCAAGCCGGACAATTCACGCGCACGAGTCAAAAATTTGGTTCGCCGGGCTACGCGTCGCCCGAACATTATCGCGGGGGCACGAATCAGCAGAGTGATATTTATTCGTTGGGCGCGACGATGTACGCGGTGTTGACAGGAGGCGCGCCGCCGGACGCGCAAGCATTGGAACGTGGGACAGCAATTCTTGTTCCACCGCGCAATATCAATGCTACGATTTCATTACAGATGGAACAGGTGATTTTGCGCGCGATGCGAATCCCCCAAAATCAATATTTTCAAAGTGTTGATGAGATGGGGTATATTTTGAGAAACGTGAGAATCCTGCAAAGAACTGCTCCGCATGCGACTTTGATAGCAGCGAATTCTGCATCCACTTTGTTGCAAAGAAATCCAATGCTTTTTGTCTCCTTAGGTGTGCTTGGGCTAATTCTTTTGCTGGGCATGGTAGGCCTGATCTTGGTAGCATTAAATACCGCGCCACAAGCAGTACCAACAACATTAGCTATCATTCTATAATTGACCCCGAAAACCAGACCACAGGTTAAGGTGGAAAAACGAGTACAATCACCTACCTGCGGAGGAAATCGAATGTCAAAATTACGTCGCCGCCATAGCGCCGAATTCAAATTCAAGGTCG
>Ga0247727_10003245_pt1 | contig 36194 bp, 41 predicted proteins | sample WisWelCaveWW1625_FD_202498 | JGI IMG/M metagenome (GOLD analysis project Ga0247727, IMG submission 202498) | Biofilm microbial communities from Wishing Well Cave, Virginia, United States - WW16-25 | ecosystem: Environmental > Aquatic > Deep subsurface > Groundwater > Cave microbial mat | place...
AGGTGACCGGGGCGCTGGCCTACTACGACTACAGCAACGCGTTCAAGAACGCCGTCATCAACACCCCGACCGGCTCGGGCGCGAACACCGCGCAGGCCGAGAATTTCAACGAGCTGAATCCCACGGTGGCGATCGCCACGCGATTCGGCGCGCTGCCCGCGAGCGTCTTCGCCGAGTACGTCCACAATACCGCCGCCGCGTCGTACAACGACGGCTACCACGTGGGCTTCAAGCTCGGCAACGCGGTGAAACCATGGAGCCTCACCGAGGGATGGGAGGCGGGCTATTTCTTCCAGCGCCTGGAGGCCGATGCGGCGTTCGACGGATTCGTGGACGGCGACATCAACGGCGGCGGGACGAACCACCGCGGCCACGCGTACTTCACGACGTTGGCGGTTCTGGCGAATTCCGCCGTCACCCTGAAATATTTCGACGCGGAAGAGCTGGCGGTTTCAAAGAACCGGGAAGACCGGCTCCAGGTGGACTGGGTGACGAAATTCTGACCCCGCTGACGCTCGGGATCCTTGACGTCGGGACCAACTCGATCCACCTGCTGATCGGCGCGCGCCGGAGTTCCGGCGGAGTGCGCGTGCTCCATCGCGCGCGGACGCCGGTGCGCTTGGGCGATGGGGCGTTTGTCGCAGGGCGGTTGACCGAGCCCGCCATGCGCCGCGCCGCGCAGGCGCTCCGTCGCTACGCGGCCACCATGAGACGGATCGGAGTGAACCGGGTCGAAGCGGTGGCGACGAGCGCGGTGCGGGATGCGACAAACGGCCGGGCGTTCGTGCAGCGCATCCGCACGCAGCTGGGTGTGCCGCTGCGGATCATCAGCGGGCGGACCGAGGCGCGGCTGATCTACCGTGGTGTCGTGCAGGCGCAGCGGGCGCGCCGTTCCACGCTGGTCATCAGCATCGGCGGGGGCAGCGCGCAAGTGATGCTGGGCGACGGTGCGCGCCTGCGCTACGCGACAAGCGTGCCGCTGGGCTGCGCGCGCCTGGCGCAGCGCTTCATCCAGCATGATCCGCCGCGGCCCGAGGAAGTCGCCGCGCTGGAGCATGCGGCGCGGCGGGCGTGGGCGCCCGTTATCCGACGGATTCGGCGCCATCGGTGGCAGCAGGTTCTTGGCAGCTCCGAGACGATCCAGCAGGTCCTCGCTGCCGCCAAGCACCTGAGCCGTGGCAGCCAGGCGAAGGCGCATGTGTCCATCACCCAGCGGTCGCTGCGGCGGATCATCGGGCGGCTCTCCACGTCCACCGCCGCCCAGCGCCGGCGCATGCCTGGTCTCGACCGGCAGCGGCAGGATCTGGCGTTGCCTACCGCCGTCGCGCTGATGATCTTGATGGAATGCTGCGGCATCTCCGCCATCCGCTACGCTCCCGGATCCCTACGAGAAGGTATTATACTAGACAAATTTCTGGTATAATGGACTCGCAATGGCTCTTGCGCCGAAGCGAGTCTGGAATCCTCCAAATCCCTACCTCAGCGAACAGCGGGAGCTCTTGGGCGAGCCGCCAGCTGCCGAGCTCGAAGTCTACGAGGATGAGTCCAAGTCGATCCTCTCCCACAACGACAGCCCCGATATCGGCTTTCGCTGGAGCATCAATCCGTATCGAGGTTGCTGGCATGCTTGCAGTTATTGCTACGCTCGACCGACGCATGAGTATTTCGGGTTCGGCGCCGGCACCGACTTTGAGCGGAAGATCTTCATCAAGCGCCGCGCGCCGCAACTCTTGGAGCAAGCACTGCGCCGGCCGGCGTGGAAAGGGGAGCGCATCGTCTTCTCCGGTGTCACGGACTGCTACCAACCACTCGAGGCGGCCTGGAAGCTCACGCGCGGATGCCTGGCGGTCTGCCTGGCGTTTCGCAACCCGGTCGCCATCATTACGAAGTCGCTGCTGATCCGCCGTGACGTCGACCTCCTCACCGGCCTGGCGCGGGAGGCGTCCATCAGCGTTGCCCTCAGCATCCCGTTTCTCGATGAGGCGATCGCGCGGGCCATCGAGCCGGGCGCGCCGACCATCCGGCGCCGGTTCGAGACCATGGAGATCCTGGCCAACGCCGGCGTGCCGGTGGGCATCGGGGTGGCCCCCATCATTCCCGGGCTCAACGACCCGGATATTCCAGGCCTGTTGAAGGAAGCGAAGCAGCGGGGGGCGTCGTTTGCGTTCCATACGCTGCTGCGGCTGCCGGGCAGTGTGGCGCAGGTGTTCTTCCATCGGTTGCAGGAGCACTTGCCGCTTCGGGCCTCGCGGATCGAGCACCGGATTCGGGACGTCCGCGGCGGGCGACTCTCCGACAGCCGATTCGGGCACCGCCACCGCGGCGACGGGGCGTATTGGGAATCGATCGAACAAGCGTGGGCGCTCTGGACGCGCCGGTTCGGTTTTGACCGGTGGCCCAGCTGGAGTTTACGTGGTGAGCGGGCGGTGAGTGGGGCCGGTGGCGAGCGTGCTGAGTAACACGGCTTCCAGGTATTCCGGGCTGAACGGCTTCTGGATGTAGTCCTGCGCGCCCAGCGCCATCGCCTGCTTGACCGTGTCCGATTCGGGGTTGCCGGTCACCATGATGACGGTGGTCGGCGTCGGCAGCGCCTTGATCTTCTTCAGCGTGACCAGCCCGTCCATCCCGTCCATGCCGATATCGAGCAGGACGAAGTTGGGTACCTGCTGGCTGATCTTGGCCAGCGCCGCTTCGCCGGAGGCGGCCGTCTCGGCCGCGAAGCCGTGCAGCTCGAGGAAGTCCTTCAGGAGCGCGCACAGCTTCGGTTCATCATCGACGATGAGGACACGGCAGGGCAGATGCGCCGGGTGGCCGTGGCGCGGGATAGCCAGGCAGCGCTGCGCCTCGCGCAGCAGCACCTCCTCCGGGGCGTCCAGCGCGAGAATGGCGTGGATGTTCACCGCGGCATCGGCCTCGGCGGCCGGCGCTGAACCACTGCTGAGCAGGATGATGGGGACATCGCCATCGAGGGCTCTGAGGCGCTTGATCAGGGCGCGGCCCGTGATGTCAGGGAACGCGTCACCCATGACGATGAGCAGTGGCCATTCGTGCTGCAGGGCGTTCATGGCCTGCCGGCCAGAGGCCACCGTTTGGACCGGGTGGCCCAGGCGCAGCAGGAGGCTGTAGAGCTGCTGGCGGCGTTCGAGGTCCTGTTCGATCACGAGCAGGCGACGGCTGACCGCAGGCTGAGCGTCTGAATTCATCGGCGCATTCCTCATACTTCGTTAAGCCTACCATACCTCCACGCCCATCGGCAAATGTCCTAAAGCGGTCTCAGGGGGCTTGACAAAAATATCACTATACTATATAGTTTCATCAGTTGGTGAAAATGGAATATTTAGTGAATAATATACTCAGCGTGCTGCCGAAACTGATGGAGCCGCTCGCCGTCGCCCGAGCACGCCGAGACGGTCCGCGGCTCCTCGTCGACGTCCGCAGCCCGTCAGGGCGCCGCCGCCGACTCCTCATCGAGACCCGGGTCGCCGGCGCTCCGGGCCGGGTGCTCGAGGTGCTCCGGCAGCTTACTACCGCCTCCGTCCATCGGGCGGGGTATCCCATGGTGGCCTCGGCGTTTCTCAGTTCCCGCGCGCGCGAACTCTGCCGGCAGGCCGGGGTCGGCTATGTGGATTTGGCCGGCAACTGCTCCCTGCGGTTGCGCGATTTCTGCCTCGAGAAGACGGTTGAGCGCAACCCATTTCCACGGCGCGGCAGGCCCCCGTCGTTGTTCAGCCCGGTGTCCAGCCGCATCCTGCGGGTGGTGCTGGCAGCACCGGCGCGATTGTGGCAGGTCAGCGAGCTGGCTCGCGCGGCGGGGGTCAGCCTCGGCCAGAGCTCCAACGTCTGCCGGCGGCTGATCGACGAGGCCTATGCCGAGCGGTTCCAGCGCCGCGTTCGGCTCACGCAGCCGGGGGCGCTGTTGGACGCCTGGCGCGAGGCCGACAGCCGCCGCGAGCCGGCGGCACAGGCCTACTACAGCTTCGAGCAGGATCCCGAGCGGCTCATGGCCCGCGTCAGCACGGTGGCCGCCGAGAAGGGGCTGCGCTACGCGGTGACGTCGCTGGCCGCCGCGTCGCTCGTGGCACCGTTTGTGCGTGGCATCGGCGCCGTGCAGTGGTATATTGGGGAGGACGCCAGCCCCCACGAGTGGGTCGGCGCGATGGACCTGCGGCCGGCCGAGGCCGGGCCCAATGCGCTGCTCCTGGCGCCGCACGATCCCGGCGTGTTCGTCGGCACCCAGACCGTCAACGGCATCACCCTCGTGGGCAACATCCAACTCTACCTCGACCTCTGGCGCAGTGCGGGCCGGGGACGGGAACAGGCCGAGTTCCTCCGACAGGAACGCATCACGTTCTGATTGACATCCGACGCATGCCGCCTGAGCGCACGGCCCAATCCTACGGCCCCGGGGTGACGACCGCCTCGAAGGCCGTGCTCCTGGAGCTCTGGACAACGCTGCGGGCCTATCGCGAGGCGCTGGTGCTCGTCGGTGGCTGGGTGCCGTACTTCCTTCTGGCGGCGCATCAGCAGCCGGCGGACCGCTTCGTGCACGTCGGCTCCATCGACATCGATCTCGCCGTCGATCCATCCCGCGTGGAGGAGCCGGAGTACGCCACCATCGTGGAACTGCTCCGGGAGCGCGGCTATGAGCCGGCGCCCGATCGCCGAGGAGACACCACGATCCCCACCAGCCTGCTGCGGACGGTGAGCTCCCCGGCGACGAGCAAGCCCTACACTATCCGCGTGGACTTCCTCACCCCGATGGATGCGGCGGGGGGCTCGCGGCGCCGGCCGATCCAGGAGGACCTCTTCGCCAGGAAGGTGAAGGGCTGCGAGGCCGCCCTGCGCTACCACAGGCAGACGGCGCTCTCGGGCGCGCTGCCGGACGGCGGCGAGCTGTCGGTGTCGATGCGGATGGCGGATCTGACGGCGATCCTCACGATGAAGGGCATCGTCCTCGGCGAGCGCTACCGGGAAAAGGACGCGTATGACCTCTACGCCCTCCTCGCCCACTACGGCCGAGGACCGTCGGAGGCGGCTGACCTCATCAGGCCCCACCTGAACGATCCGCTGGTCGCCGAGGGCCTGGCCGGCATCCGGATGGCGTTTGCCCGGCGCGAATCCCACGGCCCGGCGTGGGCGGCGACGTTTCTGACCAGCCCCCAGTTCGCCGGGGAGCATCGCCGGCTCGTCACGGAGGCGTTCATGGTCGTCAGCGAGTTCCTCCGGCTGTTGGGGGGTCTCGGGGGGGTTGGCCAGGACGCCACGGGTGCCGCGAAGGACGCGGTCGACGCCGCCACGGGCACGATCAAAAAGATCTTCGGGAACTGACGGGTGTGCTACAATCCCAGCCAGCATGGATGAAGTTGCCCAGATCGTGTTCATGGTGATCGCGCTCGTTGCCGGCTTGGGCCTCATGGGCTGGTGCTACGGAGATTTCGAGCGGCGCGGCAAGCCATAGACAAGGAGGTGGCATGGGCTACGGCGGGGGGATGCTGTTGCTGGCCGCGGTCGGCGGCTACTGGGTCCTGGAGCGGGCCGAAACCCACAAGGGGGTGCTGCGGCGCGTGGGGCAGTTCCTCGGCTGGCTCATCATCATTGTCAGCTTCACCGGAGCGGCGCTGACCATCTTGTGAGCGCTCGCCACAGCTCGTCGCTCCTCCACGATCTCTTTCCTGTGGAATCCCGCATCGGTCACGCCGCATGACGGGCCACCCGGTTCTGGTCATCCACGGCGGCACGGGGCTACCGTCGCACGATAAGCGGCTGGGGCCCATTCGCCGCAACCTCCGCACCATCTGCGAGCAGGCGTATGCCTACCTTGAAACGCATACCGCGCTGGAGGCGGTCGCCTACGCCGTCAAGCGCCTCGAGGATGATCCGCTCTTCAACGCTGGCACCGGCTCCGTGCTGCAGGAGGATGGGCGGGCGCGGATGAGCGCGTCGATCATGGACGGGACCACGATGCGCTTCGCGGGCGTGCTGAACATCGAGCAGGTGCAGAACCCGGTGCTGGTGGCGGACGCCCTGCTGGAGGAGCGCGACCGGGTGCTGACCGGCCCCGGCGCCACGCGGTTTGCCCGCGCGCGGGGATTTCCGTCCTGGAACCCGGTGACGGCCCTGCGCCGGAAAGAGTGGCAGCAGCGCTGGCGCGAGCAGGCGAAGCAGGGCACGGTCGGGGCGGTGGCGCTGGATGCAAACGGGCGGCTGGCCGCCGCGACCTCGACGGGCGGCAAAACCTATGCGCGGGTGGGACGGATCAGCGACAGCGGCATGCCCGCGGGCAACTTCGCCAGCGCCCACGCGGCAGTCTCTTGCACCGGCATCGGCGAAGACATCATCGATGAGGGGCTGGCCATCCGACTCAGCCAGCGGGTTGAGGACGGCATCGCGCTCAAAAAAGCCTTCGCCGCCACGCTTGCTGAGCTCAAGGCCCGCACGCGCCGCGCGGGGGCCATCGCGGTGGACGCGCAGGGGCAGTTTGTCTGGGGCACCACGCTGCCCATCCTCGTGGCGACGGCGCGCACGCCGGGCCGCTGGGCTGAAAGCTTTTGACCGCAGCCGCCGATGCGCATCCTCCACTCCGCTCGGGATTCGTCAGGGATAGCGCCGGCTGATTGTCCACCGGCCGGCGCGCGTCCTCGTATAGAGGAAGCGGTCGTGCAGCCGGTGGGGGCGCTCCTGCCAGAATTCGATCGCCGTGGGGATGAGCCGCAAGCCCGACCAGAAGGGCGGGCGGGGGACCGGCCGACGTGCAAACCGGGCTCGAGCAGCGGCCAGACGGCGGGTGAGGACCGCCCGGCTCTCCAGCGGCGCGCTCTGGTCTGAGGCCCAGGCGCCAAGCTGTGTGAGGCGCGGGCGGCTGGCGAAGTAGGCGTCCGCTTCGGCCCCGGAGACCGGCATGACGGTCCCTTGCACGCGGACCTGGCGCCCCAGGGAGGGCCAATAGAAGGTAAGCGCGGCACGGGGCGCGCGCCGCAGCGACCGGGCCTTGGGCGAGCGCAGGTTGGTGTAGAAGACGAACCCTCGATGATCAGCCCTCTTCACCAGCATGACGCGGCCCTCCGGGCGACCGGAGGGATCGATGGTGGAGAGGCAGGCGGCTTCCGGCAGGCGGATGGCTGGTGAGCGGCGGGCCGCGGCGAACCATCGCGCGAACTGGCGCAGCGGATCAGGCGAGAGCGTCCGAGCCATGACCGGGAGGTTATCTTACCATCCGGCCGGCGCGATTGCGCTATAATAAGGCCCATGCGCTCCGCGAAGCGTCCCATCCGGTCCTCCCGCGATGCCCTGCCCAACGTCTCCGCGCTCATTTCGCGCTTCAATATCGCCTTCAGCCTCATGAGCGTCATCCCGCTGCTGACCTGCTTCTACCTGATTACCGTCCGCTTCTTCTCGATCGAGATCCTAACCGGCAACAACGGGTTCCTGTTCATCACGGTGCTCGTCATCGCCCTGCTGGGCCTGTTCTTCGGCCAGCAGCTCATCCGCGACATGTTCCATCAGCTCGTGCAGACCAACGCCAAGCTCTCCAAGCTCAACGAGGCGCAGGCCGGGTTTGTCAACAACGTCGCGCATGAGTTCCGCGCGCCGCTGGCGATCTTCAAGGGCGCGTTGGACAACCTGGCGGACGGACTGCATGGGCCGCTGACGGACGATCAGAAGGAGCCGGTGGGGATGTGCCAGCGGGAGGTGAACCGCCTCACGCGCCTCGTGCGGGATCTGCTGGAGTTGGCCCGTATCGAAGCCGGGAAGCTCCAGCTGACCCAGGAGGCGGTTGTGCTGCAGGACGTGCTGCACTCGGTCGGGCAGATGTTCCGGGGGCTGATGAAGGAGCGGGGGCTGACGCTGATGATGGAATTGCGGCCGGAGCCGGCGGTGGTCATCGGCGACGGCGACCGCCTGAAGCAGGTGTTCGTGAATCTGGTGGGCAACGCCGTCAAGTATACCGACGTCGGGGGCGTGCGCGTCCGCTTGACCAGCGAGGGAGAGATGTTCCAGGTGGAGGTGGCCGATACTGGCCGAGGCATCGCCCCGGAGGATCTTGAACGGGTCTTCAACAAGTTTGAGCGGGTCGGCGCCCAGACCGAAGAGGGCTCGGGGCTTGGCCTGCCGATCGCCAGGGATGTGGTGGAGCTGCACAGCGGGCGCATCTGGGCCGACAGCCAGCTGGGAGCGGGCAGCCGCTTCTTCGTCAAGATCCCCGCGCATCGAGGCGCCGCCGTGCCCGCAGAGGCCCATGCCGCACGTTGAGACGGCCTCCGCCCTGCGGCACGCGCTGGAGGAGACGGTCGCCGCCGTGGCGAAGCGCACCGCGGTCCGCCCGGCCGTCGGGGTCATCCTCGGCTCGGGGCTCGGGGGGCTCACCAAGACGCTGCGCGTGGAGGCGGAGATTCCCTACGCGCAGCTGCCGCACATGCCCGAGGCCACTGCCCCCGGGCATGAAGGCACGCTCGTGCTGGGGACGCTCGGCGCGCACCAGTTGGCGGTGCTAGCCGGGCGATTTCATTACTATGAAGGCTACACGATGGCGCAGGTGACGTATCCGATTCGCCTGCTCCAGGCGCTGGGCTGCACGACGCTCGTGCTGACTAGCATCGTCGGCAGCATGAATCGGCAGATGCCGCTCGGCACCCTCGTCTTGCTGGAGGACCACATCAACCTCATGGGCGCTAACCCGCTGCTCGGGCCGAACGATGAGTCGCTGGGGCCGCGGTTTCCGGACATGTCCATGCCGTACGATCCGCAGCTGCGGCGGGTGGCGCTGGCGGTGGCCGCCGAGCAGCGGCTGCTGCTGCGCGAGGGGGTCTACGTGGCACTGGCCGGCCCGAACCTGGAAACACGGGCGGAGTACCGGATGCTGCGGCAGCTTGGGGGCGATGTCGTCGGGATGTCGATGGTGCCGGAAGTCCTGGTCGCCCGGCATGCGGGGCTGCGGGTGCTGGCGGTGGTTGTCGTGTCGGACGCCTGCATCCCCGAGGAGCTCAAGCCCGCGAACGTCGAGGAGCTGCTGCGCGTGGCCGCGGAGACGGAGCCCAAGCTGACCGCGCTGTTGACCGGCGTCATCAGCCGGCTCACCTAAGCGCGGGGCCGGCTGCGAAGGTGCCACCATGCTCCATCCGTTTCAGGCGATCTTGCTCGGCGTGGTGGAGGGGCTGACGGAATTTCTGCCGGTGTCATCGACCGGCCATCTCATTCTGGCGGCCTGGGTCCTGGGGCTTGAAGGGGAGGCGGTTAAGACCTTCGAGATCGTCATCCAGGCCGGGTCGCTGGCGGCGGTGCTCGGCCTGTACCGCGGCTCGGTGCTCGCGATGTGGCGCGGCTGCCTGGGCCGCGACGCGGCGGGCCGGCGATTGGCGATCAACCTGGGCATCAGCTTTGCGCCTGCCGCGCTGCTGGGCGTGGCCCTGCATCGCGCGATCAAGGCGTGGCTGTTCACTCCATCGACGGTCGTGGCCGCGCTCGCACTCGGCGGCGCGCTCATGATCGCGGTCGACAGGCGCCGGCCCTGCCCCCCGCGTGCGGCGAGCGGGCTGGCGGCCGTCGGACCGCGCGAGGCCTTGCTCATCGGGCTCGCGCAGTGCGTAGCGCTGTGGCCGGGCACGTCGCGGTCGATGGCGACGATCGTCGCGGGGCTGCTGCTGGGCGTTCCGGCGACCGTGGCGGCCGAGTACAGTTTTCTGCTAGCACTGCCAACGCTCGGAGCCGCCACCATCTTTGATGCGCTGCAGGGGGGTCCGGCGCTGTTGCGGCAGCTGAGCGGGCTGTCGGTGGCGTGCGGGTTTGTCAGCGCCGGGATCGTCGCCGCGCTGGCCATTCGGGGGTTCATTCGGTACTTGGCCACGCGGGGCTTAGCGCCATTTGGGTGGTACCGGCTGGGATTGGCCGCTGCGGTATGGATCATTTCGATCTGAAGCGCTATATCCGGGACATCCCGGATTTTCCGAAGCAGGGCATTTTGTTCCGCGACATCACGCCGCTGCTGCAGGATGGGCGCGCCTTCCGGCAGGCGATTCACCGGCTGGCGGCGCGCCACGATGGCCAGCGGATCGACGCGGTCGTGGCCATCGAGTCGCGGGGGCTGATTGTCGGCTCGGCGCTGGCGTACGAGCTCGGGGTCGGGGTGGTGCCAGTGCGCAAGCAGGGGAAGCTGCCACACAAGACCTATCGCGCCTCCTACGCCCTCGAGTACGGGCAGGATACGCTGGAGATCCACCAGGATGCGCTGGCACCCAAGAGCCGCGTCCTGCTGGTGGATGATCTGCTGGCCACCGGTGGGACCATGGGGGCGACGATCCAGCTGGTGGAGCAGTGCGGGGCGCGCGTGGTGGAGCTGGCGTTCCTCATCGAGCTGACCGCGCTCAACGGCCGCCAACGCCTCGGCTCCCATCCGGTCATTTCCCTCATCCAGTACTGAAGCGCACGATGCGACGCGGGTTGAGTTGGCTGTTCCTCGCCGTGCTGACGGCGGCTCCGCGGCTCATCGGTGCCGCCGAGACCGCGGAGGAGGCGCTGACCGACGAAGAAGTCATCGTCAAGACCGAGGGCGGGGCGCATCGGCTGATGCTGCCGAAGGATTGGCCGGTCGAGCAGGAGCGTCCGGGCCTCGTGCGGCCTGCGCCGATCGAGGTCTACCTCAGCATGAAGTTCGGCCAGGTGCGCGAGGCGCTCAACGCTGTCGACCGGCGGCTGGCGGCGTTCGAGGAGCGCCTGCAGGAGCTTGAGGACGGCCAGATAGCGCTTGCGGTGCGGGTGCAGGCGCTCGAGGAACGGGAGCAACGCAGGCAACAGAAGGAGGCTCACGATGGCGACGCGACGCCGAAGCGCGAAGCGGCCCAAGGTGCGCCGGCCCAGCCCTAAGCGGCGGCCGATGCGCAAGAGCTCCATGGGCAGCTGTTCGTGCTGTAGCTGTTAAGCCTGCCAGTCACGTCCATCCTCGCCGGTTCCCGAGGCGGCGCTTGTCGCCTGCGGGCTAAAAGGGTAGTCTGTCCTTATGGCTGAACACGTGGCGATTATTGGCTCCGGTCCGGCCGGGCATACCGCGGCGATCTACACCGCGCGGGCCAACCTGAAGCCGGTCCTGTTCGAGGGGTTCGCCGTCGGCGGCATCCCCGGCGGCCAGCTCATGACGACGACGGAAGTGGAGAACTACCCGGGCTTTCCCGACGGCGTCGATGGCCAGGCGCTGATGGGCGCCTTGCGCAAGCAGTCGGCCTGCTTCGGGACGCGGATTTTCACGGAGGACGTCACCCGGGTCGATCTCTCGAAGCGGCCGTTGATCGTCGCCTCAGCGGAACGGACGCTGCAGGCGCACGCCCTCATCATCGCTACCGGTGCCACCGCCCGTCGGCTGAACCTGCCCGGGGAGAAGGCGCTGTGGAATCGCGGCATGTCGGCCTGCGCGGTCTGCGACGGGCCGCTGCCGATCTTCCGCAACAAAGCGCTGGTCGTGGTCGGTGGGGGCGACTCCGCCTGCGAGGAGTCGACGTTTCTGACGAAGTTTGCCTCCAAGGTCTACCTGGTGCACCGGCGCGAGACGCTGCGAGCCTCCAAGATCATGCAGGAGCGGGTGGTGAAGCATCCCAAGATCGAGATCGTCTGGAATACGGTTGTGGAAGACGTGCTGGGCAAGGACGTCGTCTCCGCCGTCCGCCTCAAAGATGTGAAGACCGGTGCTGTGCGGGAGCTTCCCTGCGGCGGCCTCTTCTACGCGATTGGGTTCAACCCGAACACCGCGCTGTTCAAGGATCAGCTGGAGATCGACAAGGACGGCTACCTCATGACGAAGCCGGACTCCACCCAGACCTCCGTGGCGGGGGTCTTCGCCTGCGGGGATGTGCAGGACAAGAAGTACCGCCAGGCGGTCACCGCCGCCGGCAGCGGCTGCATGGCCGCGATGGACTGCGAGCGATGGCTGGCGGAGTCCGGTCACGCGGCATAAGCATGGTGCCTCTCTTGACCGTTGAGCGAGGAATCATCGGGGTGGGCGGCGTGATTCTGTTGCTGCTCATCGAGAGCGTCTGGCCGTTTCGTCCTCGCGTGGAATCGCGGTGGCGGCGCTATGCCATCAACCTCTTCATCGCCGGATCCAACGCCCTCTTGCTCAGCGTGCTCCTCGGCGGGTTGATCGTGTCGATCTACCACAGCTACGAGCTCCATCGCATCGGCCTGTTGCACCGCCTGGGCGTGGCGGGCTGGGGCAATGTCCTGCTCACGGTCGTCGCGCTGGACGGCGTGACCTACTTCTGGCACCGCGCCTACCACGGCATGCCGCTGATGTGGCGCATGCACCGCGTCCACCACAGCGACCGGGATCTGGACGTGACGACGTCGGGGCGGTTTCACCTCACCGAGATGGTGCTGTCGGCTGCCTTCCGCCTGGGGGTCATCGCGCTGCTGGGTGCGAGCGTGGCCGGCGTCGTGATCTTCGAAATCGTCTTCGGGCTGCTCAACCAGCTGGAGCACGCTAACCTGCATCTGCCCGAGCCGCTGGAGTCCTGGTGCCGGCTGGTATTCGTGACGCCGGACATGCACCGGATCCACCACTCGCAGGAGCCGTCGCACACCAGCTCCAACTACTCGACGATCTTTTCCTGGTGGGACCGGCTCTTCGGGACCTACCGCTTCGGGATGGAGCAGGGCGCGCTCACCATCGGGCTGCCGGAATACCAACGGCCTGAGGCGGTCGCACTCGGCCGTGTGCTGCAGATGCCGTTTGGGCCGCCCTGCCAGGTGGCAGGCGGCTAACCAACTCAGTGTCAGGAGGCTTCGATGCGGACGTTGGGAACGCTGGTGATCGCCGTGGGATTGTCCGCCGTGGCGGCGGCGCCGTGCGGAGCGGAGGTAACCGTGGGGCAACCCGCCCCGGACTTCTCCCTGGCGGATACGCAGGGAGCATCCCATGCGCTCTCCGCACTCAAGGGGAAGTATGTGGTGCTGGAGTGGTCTAACCACGAGTGCCCGTTCGTGCGCAAGCACTACGGCAGCGGCAACATGCAACAGCTGCAGGCCGAAGCGACCGGCAAGGGGGTGGCCTGGCTGACCATCGTCTCCTCCGCGCCGGGCAAGCAGGGCCACGTCACGCCCAAGCAGGCCAACAGCCTCCGCGCGCAGCGGGGCGACCACTCGACGGCGATGCTGCTGGATCCGGACGGCTCGGTGGGCCGGCTCTACGGGGCCAAGACGACGCCGCACATGTTCGTGATCGACCCGGAGGGCATGCTGATCTACGCGGGGGCGATCGACGACAAGCCCTCAACCGATCCGGCCGATATTCCCGGGGCGACCAATTACGTGCAGCGAGCGCTAGACCAGGCGATGGCGGGGAAGGCGGTGCCGACGCCGGAGACGAAGTCGTACGGCTGCTCCGTCAAATACTAAGCTACTGACCCGGCGCGGCAATCACGCCGCAGGCGATGCGCCCGCCGGCGTTGCCCGTCGGCTGGCCGAAGTCATCGCGCTTCTCGTGGAGGATGACCGCGCGTCCGACCACCGCGTGGGGGCCCTCGCGCAGTGTTAGCTCCGGCATGGACAGCGTCAGGGCGCCGCGGCCGTCCTGCCCAACCTCGATGTTGCCCATGTCGCCGGTGTGGGCATTGTGCGGCCCATTCTTGGGCAGGAAGCCATGCTTCACCTGATGGGGATTGAAATGGCCGCCGGCGGCGTTGCCCAGGTTGCCACAATTGCCGGTTTCATGGACGTGAATGCCATGCAGGCCCGGCGGGCCGTTGGCGAGCTGGACGACGACCTCAAGGCCCTTGGGTGTTTCCGTGAAGGTCGCCCGGCCCGAGATCGTTGAGCCCGGCACGGTGCCGCGGAGTTCGGCGCTGCCGCCAGGGGCGTGGCAGCCTTGTAAGAAGATGAACGGGAACCCCATGACCAGAACAATCCAGCTGTCTCGCATCGGCATCCTCCTGGTGTTGATGGCATTATCGCGCTGGGCATCGGCGGATGCAACCACCGAACAGCAGATCCCCATTGTCAACAGCCTCACGGGCAAGGAGGTCCTCATGGACACCGTGCGCAAGAGCGACGCGGAGTGGCGCACGCAGCTGACGCCGGAGCAGTATCGCGTCACCCGCAAGAAGGGCACCGAGCCGCCGTTTACCGGCGCCTACCACGATCACAAGGAGCACGGCGTCTACCGGTGCGTGGCCTGCGGCATCGACCTGTTCAGCTCAGAGGCCAAGTTTGATTCAGGAACCGGATGGCCCAGCTTCTGGCAGCCGGTGGCCGAGCAGAACGTGCGCCAGGAGATGGACGCGAGCTTCTTCGTGCGGCGCACCGAGGTGCTCTGCGCCCGCTGCGAAGCCCACTTGGGACACGTCTTTGACGACGGCCCTAAGCCGACCGGCCTGCGCTACTGCATCAACTCCGCGGCGCTCCAGTTTCTCAAGCGCTGACCTCGTCGACTTGACAGGGTCCGGGCGCCGGCTTATCCTGGGACTCCCCCCACGTCTATGACTCCACCGACGCAGGCTCAACCAGCTACACTGTCCGACCCCGAGACCTGGGTAGACCGCCACGGCGGCTACCTCTTCGGGTTCGCCATGAAGCGGCTGCGCGATCCCGCCCTAGCCGAGGAGCTGGTCCAAGAGGTGCTCCTGGCCGCCCTCCAATCCCGCGAACGGTTCCAGGGGCGCTCTTCCGAGCGCAGCTGGCTCGTGGGCATCCTGAAGCACAAGATCATCGATCACTTCCGCCGCATCAGCCGCGAGCGGCCCGTGGAGAACATCGAGGCCTGGCCGGAGGAGCTCGCGAATTCATTCGATGAGGGAGGCCACTGGCGTGCCGAAGAAGGCGAAGGCCCCATAGATTGGGGCGAGCGGCCTTCGACCGCCCTCCAACAGAAGGAGTTTCAGGACGTGCTTGGCCGCTGCCTGGCGAAGTTGTCACCGAGGATCGCCGAGGCCTTCACGCTGCGCGAGATGGACGAGCTGGAGACCGGCGAGATCTGTAAGATTCTTGGCGTGACGCCGACGAATCTGTGGGTGATGCTCCACCGGGCTCGGGTGCAACTACGGCGGTGTCTCGAGGTGAGCTGGTTCGGAGGCGCCGAGGGAGGGTCGCAGGCACGATGATTCGGTGGATGGCTGGCTTCATCGGCCGACACACGTCGCCCTGCCAGCAGGTGGCTCAACGGCTGTCCGACGCCATGGATCGGAGGCTGCCGCTGCATCAGCAGCTGGATCTACGGCTGCACCTGGTAGTCTGTGCGCTCTGTGAGCGGTATCGACGTCATCTGGAAACGCTGCGCCGGCTGATGCGTGACCCACGTGACGTGGGGGAGGGATGGCTGCCGGATGTCTCGTTGCCACCCGATGTCCGCGAACGGCTCAAGCGGGTGCTCAACTCATCATGAGGAGGGATCAGATGCGGAATCGATGGGCGATTGTGGGATGTCTGAGCGTGCTGCTGGCGGCTCCGTCAGCGGGCGCCACGACGTATGCCATCGACACGGATCATTCCACGGTGGGGTTCAAGATCCGCCACCTCGTCGCCAATGTCCAGGGGACGTTCGATCAGTATGAAGGGGAGTTCGTCTATGTCCCCGGCAAGCCGGAGGCCTGGACGGTCAGCGCCACCATCCAGGCGGCGAGCATCAATACCAAGGTTGCCAAGCGGGATGAGCATCTGCGCTCCAAGGACTTCTTCGGCGTGGGGCAGTTCCCCGTCATCACCTTCAAGAGCACGCAAGTGACCGATGCGACCCCGACCGGGGCGAAAGTGCACGGGCTGCTGTCGATCCACGGGGTCGAGAAGCCGGTCGTGCTGGACGTGGCGGTTCACGGGGAGGGCAAGGACCCCTGGGGCAACGTCCGCTCGGGCTTCACGGCGACCACCCGGATCAACCGCAAGGAGTTCGGGTTGGCATGGAACGAAACGCTGGAGACCGGCCAGCTCCTGGTCGGCGAGGACGTTGACATCACCCTGGACATCGAGGGGATCGCCAAGCCCTAGCGGAGCCCGGCGCTGTGGCCGGCTCCTCACCGCCGCATGAAGAGTCCTGTGTGGATCAGGCTGGGCCTCCTGGCGCTGCTGCTCGTCGGCGTCGGCTGGATCCTGCGGTGGTTCGGGGTCGATGTCACCCGTCTCTCCCCTGAGCGGGTGCGGACGTTTCTGCTGTCGTTTGGTCTCTGGGCCCCGCTCATCTACCTGGTCGCGTATGGTCAGCCGATTGTTCCGCTGCCGGCGAGCATCATGACGCTGGCGGCGGGCCTGGCGTTCGGCGTGTGGTGGGGAACCCTGACGGCGCTGACTGGGGCCACCATCCGGGCATCAACCGAATTTCTTGTTGCGCGGCTGCTGGGCCGCGACGTGGTGGCCAAGCTGCTCAAGGGCAAGGTCGCGGCGCTCGATGAGAAAGTCGGAGCCAACAGCTTCAAGGCGGTCCTGCTGGTTCGCCTCATCCCGAATGTGCCGTTTGACGTCCAGAACTACGGGTTCGGCTTTTCCCGCGTGCGGTTCGGCCCCTATGTGGCCGCGACGTTCCTGGGCATGATTCCCGGCTGTTTCGCATTCGTCTACCTGGGGGAATCGCTGAGCGATCCCAAGCAGTTCTGGAAACTGGGCGTGGCGATCGCCCTCATCGTCCTGCTGGTTGTCGTCACGTCGCTGATCAAGCGGCGGCAGGCCTCGTCAGCGGGATGATCCCATCACCTGCCGGTCGGCCGGCTCTGGTAACAGGGAAGCGAACCCTCGGCAGCCGGCCGCGGTTCGCGGACCAACTAGACGTTACCTGCGAGCGAACCGTTGCGCCTATGGCGCAAGGCGGCAGGTGATGGGATGAACCCCGCGCTGACCGCACCGCATAAGTCCCAGGCGTCCCGCCCGCTCATCCTGCCTGACGACGAGCACAACCGGGAGCTCATCCGCAACAGCCATCCACTCGAGTGGGTCAACCCCACGCCCACGGGCCGCTACAACCTCGTCGTCTTGGGCGCGGGGACCGCGGGCCTCACGGCGGCCGGCGGTTGCGCTGCGGTGGGTGGGCGTGTGGCGCTCATCGAGTCAAAGTTTACGGGCGGCGACTGTCTCGTCTACGGCTGCGTGCCGTCCAAGGGCCTTATCAGTGCCGCCCGGATCGCCTCGAATGTCACGCGTCGGGCGCGGGACTACGGCGTGAGCGTGCAGGCAGCCACGGTGGATTTCGGGGCGGTCATGGCGCGCATGCGCCGGCTGCGGGCGCGCATCGCCCCGGTGGATTCCGTGGAGCATCTGCGCCGGGCTGGCGTGGACGTCTACCTCGGGGCGGCGCGCTTCGTCGCGCGCGATGCGGTTGAGGTCGACGGCCGGCGACTTGAGTTCGCCAAGGCCATCATCGCCACGGGGGGTCGTGCCATCGTGCCACCCATCCCCGGCTTGCACGAGGCGGGCTACCTGACCAACGAGACGCTCTTTGAGCTCACGGAGTTACCCACGCGCTTCGCCATGATCGGGGCCGGGCCGATTGGTTGCGAAATGGCCCAGACGTTTCAGCGGTTCGGGGCGCAGGTGACGCTCATCGACCAGGCACCACGTCTTCTCATCCGTGAGGATGCGGATGCCGCGGGGATCGTGCGGCAGGCGCTGGTGCGGGATGGCGTGCAGCTCGTTTTGGGGGCGACGGTGCGCCGCGTGGAGCAACGTGCCGCCGAGTGCGTGATCGCCATTGAACAGTCAGGGCGCGCCATCGAAGTGGCCTGCGATGCCATCCTGGTGGGCGTTGGGCGGGCGCCGAACGCCGAGGGATTACACCTCGAGGCAGCCAGCGTGCGGTATGACAAGACCGGTGTCCTCGTCAATGAGCGGCTGCAAACGAGCAATCCGCGGATCTACGCCGCCGGGGATATCTGCTCGCCCTACAAGTTTACGCACACCGCCAACACCCTGGGCCGCATGGCGATGGTCAACGCGCTCTTCTGGGGCCGCAACCGGGCCAGCTCGATGATCGTGCCCTGGTGCACGTACACCGACCCGGAGATCGCCCACGTCGGCCTGTACGAGCGCGAAGCCAAAGAACGCGGCATCTCGATGACGACGCTGACAGTGAAACTGCAGGAGAACGACCGGGCCATCTTGGATGGGGAAGACGAAGGGTTCGTGCGGGTCCATCTGAAGCAGGGGACCGACGCCATCCTCGGCGCCACGATCGTGGCAGCGCACGCGGGCGATCTGCTGACCTACTTCACGCTGCTCATGACCAAGCGGCTGGGATTGTCCGCGCTCGCCAGCCCCATCTACCCCTATCCAACGCAATCGGAAGCCCTCAAGAAGCTGGCCACTGCTTACCTGCAAACACAGCTGACGCCGACGGTTAAACGACTGCTCGGGCAGATCCTGGCCTGGCGGCGGTGATGCGATGCTGATGACCATCCTCTTGGGGCTGCTCAGCGGCGTGTGCTGGTGGCAGATCCGGCTGCTCGGCGACCCGCGCGCCTCGCTGGCCGTGTTCTATGGCTGGTACGCGGCGGCGTTTACCTGCTACCTGGCGATGCTCTGGTGCATCCATCGCGCGCAGCGCACGAAGTCGGCAGCCGTCTGGCTTGGCACAGCGGTCATCATCGTAGCCGCCCTGGCGTTTCGCGCCATCCTCCTGCCGGTGACGCCGATACTCTCAGACGACATCTATCGCTACCTATGGGACGGCCGCGTGCAGCTGGCCGGTATCAACCCCTACGCCTATGCGCCTAACGATCCGGCCCTGCAGGGATTGCGCAACGAACTCTGGTCGAGCACCAACTTCTCCCAGCTGCGGACGATCTACCCCCCGGTGACACAGCAGGCGTTCCTGTTGGGGGCCTGGCTGTCACCGACCCTCATGGGACAGAAGCTGGTGTTCGTCGGCGCAGAGCTGATCGTGGTGGCCTGCCTCGTCGCGCTGCTGCGGCTGCGCAACCTCAGCCCCCTGTGGGTGGCCGCGTACGCGTGGCATCCGCTCGTCATCCTGGAGATCGCCGGATCGGGCCACAACGATACCGTGGGCCTCGCCTGGCTGTGGGCGGGGCTGTTGGCCTGGCAGCTCAAGCATCCGGCGCTGGCGGCAGTCGGCTGGGCCGGCGCGCTGCTCTCCAAATACACGACGGTGATCCTGGCGCCTTGGTGGTGGTTCCGCCGCACGGCCCGACGCTGGCTGATCCTCTTCGGTGCGCTGGCGGCACTGCCGATCGCGTGTTGCCCCCCGATTGTGACGGCGCTGTTTGAAAGCCTCTCGGCGATGGCGACGCGGTTCGAGTCGAACTCGTCAGTCTATCTCCTGGTGGCGACGGCGGTCCGCCATCCAGCGCTGGCGCGGCTGCTGGTCGCGGGCTTGTGGCTCGCGTTGGTCATCTGGCTGGCGCGTCGCCAGGACGATCCGCTGCGGTTTCTCTTGGGGGCACTGGCCGCCGCAGCCCTCCTTAGCCCGGTTCTCCATCCGTGGTATCTGGTCTGGGTCGTGCCGTGTTTCTGCTTTTGGCGCCCGACGGCGCTGGTCGCGCTGACGGGACTGGTCGTGCTGGCGTATACGGTCTGGCCAGGCTATTTAGCCGGCGGCCCCTGGGTGGTGCCGACGTGGGCCAGGCTGGCCGAGTACGTCCCGGTGTTTGCGATCGGACTCTGGGGATGGCGATCCTTCGACTCGTCCCGAGCGACGCAGAGCCGAGTCGGGGACTCGCTCAGGATCGTGGTGAACGAGTGAAACGAGTCGAACCACGATGCGCATAGGCGTCCTCATTCCTGCCCGCAATGAAGCCGGCGCACTCGGCTACGTCCTAGCCGAGTTGCCCCGTGCGTCCGTCCACGAGGTCGTCGTGGTGGACAATGGCTCGACGGATGACACCGCGCGGGTGGCGGCGGCCGCAGGCGCGCGGGTGATCCGGGAGCCGGTCGCCGGCTACGGCCGGGCATGCCTGGCGGGTCTGGCGGCGCTCGATCCCTCGGTCGACACCATCGTCTTCATGGACGCCGACCACTCGGATTATCCCGACGATCTGCCGCGACTGCTTGAGCCGATTGCAACCGGCCGCGCGGATCTGGTGATCGGCTCGCGCACGGCCAAGGCCGAGTCCGGCAGTTTGACGATCCAGCAGCAGCTCGGCAACCGGCTGGCCTGTGCGCTGATGCGCTGGCTGTTCAAGGTGCGCTACACGGACCTTGGCCCGTTTCGCGCGATTCGCCGCGGGGCGTTGGAGCGGCTGGGCATGCGGGATCAGGCGTTTGGCTGGACGGTGGAGATGCAGGCGAAGGCCGCACTCATGGGCTTGCGCGTGGTCGAGGTGCCGGTGCGCTACCGCCCGCGCATCGGCCGCTCGAAGATCTCCGGGACCCTCACCGGGACGCTCCGTGCAGGCATCGCAATCATTGCAACCATCGTTCGAATCGCATGGTATCGACGGGTGCATTTGCCAGAAATATCCAAGCACCAAGCACCAAACCGTTTGGAGCTTAGAATTTGGTATTTGGTGCTTGTTTGGAATTTGGGATTTGGTGCTTGGTGATTTCGATGAGGCGCTTGCTGATCTTCTTCAAGCATCCGACGCCCGGATGCGTGAAGACGCGGCTGGCGGCGGCCATCGGCGATGAGGCGGCGGCCGAGGTGCACCGGGCGTGCGTTGAGTTGACGCTCGAGCGGCTCAGCGCGTTCCAGGCGCAGGCGGTCGTGTGCGTGGATCCGCCCGAGGCGCTTGAGGTGACGCGGCAATGGATTGCATCCATCCCGCTCCGCAGGGTGTTGGGATGGGCTCGAGGGTCTCACTGGCTCGTGCGTCCGCAGATCGGCTCAACGCTCGGTGAGCGGCTGTCGCACGCGACGGCTGAGGCCTTCACAGAGGGTGCGGCGCGCGTCGTCGTCATCGGAACGGACTCCCCATGGCTGGGCGCCGACGACATCGGGTGGGCGTTCGCGGCGCTTGCGGACCACGACCTTGTGCTGGGACCGACCGAGGACGGCGGCTACTATCTCATCGGACTCTCGCGGCCTCTACCGGCGCTGTTTGAGGGGATCTCCTGGGGCACCTCGTCTGTCTATGAGACAACGCTTGCTCGGGCGCGCGCGGCGGGCCTTCGGTTCACAACGCTTCCGATCGGGTACGACATCGACCGCGTGGACGATCTCCAACGGTTCCTGAAGCACCATAGAAGTACCAGGTACTTTTCCCGCTTTGAGAAGTACCTGGTACCTGAAGGGAGGCAGCCATGCCCGAGTTGAATCAGCAGTCCGTGCTGCACGCGCCGCCGCTCACGGTGATCCCGCGCGAGGCGTGGACCTTCTTCGTCGATGCCGAGGCGCCGAATTGGGTGTCCACAGACGAGCGCGGGGCGTGGCTGCTCCGGGCTGCTGCCGAGGGCCCTCCGGACTTCGCGACTCTGGTGTCCCGCTATGGCCAGCAGTTTCACCTGGAGAGCGGCAAGGCCTGGGTGCATGTCCAGTGCTTCGTCACCGACGCGCTGCGCCATCGCATCCTGAGCCTGAGTCCCATGGAGCGCGCGCCCTACCGGGGCCGCGCGCACTACCTGGCGATGACGCGGCTGCGCGAGTTCTGGCTGCACACGAACAACTCCTGCAACCTCAGCTGCGGTCACTGCTTGGTCAGCTCCTCGCCGAAAGGCGAAAAGGGGCTGCCCACAGCGACGTGGCGGTGCCTGATCGATCAGGCGGTCGGGCTGGGGGTGGACCGGTTGTACATGACCGGCGGCGAGCCGTTCGTGCGGGAGGATCTGCCGGAGCTGATCCAGCTGATCACGGAAACGCATCGCCTTGAGCTCATCGTGCTGACCAACGCAACACTCTTCGCCGGGCCGCGCAAGGCGCTGCTGGATGCGCTGGACCGCGAGCGGGTGAAGTTCCAGGTCAGCATGGACGGCTCCACCCCGGCGATCAACGACCCGATCCGCGGCGCGGGCAGTTTCACCGCGACCGTCGAAGGGCTAAGGCAGCTGACGCAGCGCGGTTTCGAGGTCACCCTCACCACCGTCGCCACCGGTGCCAACCTCGACGATCTGCCGAACCTGACGAGGCTGGCCGGCGCCTGCGGCGTGAAGAGCCAGCACCTCATGTGGATCCACCGGCGCGGCCGCGTGATGGAGGAGCAGAACGGATGGTTCGCGTCGACGGAGCAGCTGATCGACGCCGCGCGCCGCGTCAAGCAGGAAGCCGACCGACAGGGCGTGCTCCTCGACAACGCCGCCTCCTACGAGCTGCGGGCCAACGCCCCGGCCGGCGTGAAGTTCGACCTCGGCAACGCGGGCTGGCAGAGCCTCTGCGTCTACGCCGACGGCCACGCGTACCCCTCCGCGGCGATGGCCAACCACAAGCCGCTCGACTGCGGCGACGTGACCAACGGCCACACGGTCGAGCGGGTGTGGCGCGACAGCCCGATCCTTGAGCGTATTCGGCAGGCGAGCGTGGTGCGCAAGACGCAGGCACAGGACGATCCGCTGCGCTACCTCACCGGCGGCGGCGACATCGAGCACAGCTACTTCTTCTCCGGCGATTTCCTGGGGGAAGACCCCTACTACGAGCTCTATCGCGCCATGCTCCTCGACGCGATGGATGCGCTCACCCGCCGCAAGGCCGCGCTGGCCAACCGCCAGGGCGGCTACGACGCCCCCCGCCTCTACCATGCGATGGGCGATGGGGCGATCGTCTGCGGCACGACCGAGCTCGGCCGCGAGGACGTCGAGGTGGCCTTCCTCCACTCCAACTGCGTGCTCTCCTTCGACGTCGAGAAACCGCGCAAGATCGTCCAGCGGTTTTACGGCGAGGCGGCCCAGCAGCCCAAGGCCGAGCTGTGCTGCCCGACGGCGTTCGATCCCGCCGAGGTTGCCCACATCCCGCAGGAGGTGATCGAGCGCTTCTACGGCTGCGGCTCGCCGGTCGCCGACGCGAAACCGCAGCCGGGCGAGGTCTACGTCGATCTCGGCTCGGGGGCCGGCATCGACTGCTTCATCGCGGCGAAGTACGTGGGGCCCGCCGGCCGCGTGATCGGCGTGGACATGACCGACCCGATGCTGGAGGTCGCGCGCGCCTGCCGGCCGAAGGTCGCCGCCGCCCTCGGCTACGACGTCGTGACGTTCCGCAAGGGCTACCTCGAGGAAATCCCGGTGGACACCAAGGCGGCGGACGTCGTCACGTCCAACTGCGTTATCAACCTCTCTCCAGATAAGCCGAAGGTCTTCGCGGAGATCTGGCGCATCCTCAAGGACCACGGGCGGGCGGTGATCGCCGACATCGTCTCCGACCGCGAGGTGCCGCCTCACCTGAAGGTCAACGAGCAGCTCTGGGGCGAGTGCATCGTCGGCGCGCTGACCGAGGAGCAGTTCCTGGCGATGCTGGAGCAGGCCGGGTTCTACGGCCTCTCGGTCTTGAAGAAGGCGTTCTGGAAAACGATTGAGGGCTTCCAGTTCTACTCGGTGACGGTGCAGGGCTTCAAGTTCGAGAAGACGCAGGGCTGCACCTTCATCGGCCAGAAGGCGATCTACCGCGGCCCCTTCAAGGGCATCCTGGATGAAGAGGGCCATCTCTTTCCCCGCAATGTCGAGATCGAGGTGTGCACCGACACCGCGGCGAAGCTGTTGAAGGCGCCGTATGCGGACCTGTTCACGATCCTCGAGCCGGCCCGCCCCGGCGATGCGTTCCGGCGGGCCGGGGATGGGACCCGGAAGGAGCTGGCGTCGGCTGCGTGCTGTCCACCCGGCGCGGCGGGGGCGGGATGCTGCTGAATTCCGGGGTCCGGTCGCGCGCGCGCTCGCTGGGCCTCGCGCTGGTGATGGGAAGCGTCGCTCACCCGCGCGTTCATGGAGCCACCGACGAGGCGATCTGGAATGACCTGGCCCAGCGCTTCGTGGCGCAGGGGCGGGTGGACTATGCGGGCTTCGCCGCCGAGCGGGCAGCGCTCGATCGCTACCTGGCGGCGTCGGCTGAAGCCGATCCGTTCCGGCTGTCCTCGGACGCGGCGCGCCTGGCGTTCTGGATCAACGCGTACAACGCCTGCGTGGTTAAGAGCGTGCTGGACCATCAGCCGTTGAGCTCGGTCAAGGACGTCAGAGGGTTCTTCAACCGCGTCCGCTTCCGCGTGGCCGGACGGGAGTTGACGCTCGATGGCATTGAGGGGGAAGGACGGAAGCTGAAGGACTGGCGCATTCACTTCGCCGTCGTGTGCGCTTCCACGAGCTGCCCGCCGATCCGGCCGGAGGCCTATACGGCGCAACGGCTGGACGCGCAGCTAGCGGAACAGGTCCGGGAGTTTCTGCGGGATGAGCGCAACGGTCTGCGGCTCGAGGACTCGACGCTGTGGGTTTCCTCGATCTTCAAGTGGTACGCGAAGGACTTCGTGCCGGGCACGCTGACCGCCGAGTCGCTGCTCCAGCTCCTCAGACCGCACCTCGATCCCGTCGCAGCGCAGGCGATGGGGGATCGGGCGCTGACGCTCACGTTCTTGCCGTACGACTGGTCGCTCAACGCCCAGGCGAAGCCGGCGGGAGGCGCCTGATGGGGCTGTTCGTGGCGCTGTGCATCGCGGTGGTGTTCCTGGCCTATGCGAACGGGGCGAACGACAACTTCAAGGGCGTGGCGACGCTCTACGGCAGCCGCACACTGAATTACCGCCAGGCGCTGACCTGGGCGACCCTCGCGACATGCGCGGGGTCGCTGTGCGCCGTCGCGCTGGCCGGCGGCCTGGTGGCGGCGTTCAGCGGCAAGGGATTGGTGCCCAACGCGCTCACCCAGGATCCCGCATTCCTTTTGGCGGTGGCACTCGCTGCTGCGCTGACCGTGATGGGGACGGCGCTCGTCGGGCTGCCGATCTCCACGACCCACGCGCTGGCCGGCGCGCTGGTGGGTGCCGGTCTGGTCGCGGCCGGCTCGGTCAATCTGGCACAGCTGGGGCAGAGGTTCTTCCTGCCGCTGGCCGTGAGCCCCTTCATGAGCTTGGCCATCACGAGCGTGCTCTATCCGGTGTTTCGCCGGACTCGACAGGCGCTGGGCGTGGAGCGGCAGATGTGCGTGTGTGTGGGCGGAGGCCTGCCGCAGCCCGCCCCGGCGCTCGTGCCTGGCGGGCCGGGGCCCGTCGCGCTGCAGCCTGACGGCACGGCGGTTGTGCGCAGCACGGGCTTGGTGCTGTCGGTCGGGCAGCTGAGCGCCTGCGAGGAGCGCTACCATGGGCGGGTCTTCGGCATTGACGCCCAGCAGGTGCTTGACCGTCTCCATGTGCTCTCGGCTGGAGCCGTCAGCTTCGCCCGCGGGCTCAACGATACTCCGAAGATCGTGGCCCTCTTGGTGGCCGCGAAGGCGCTGCGTCTGCCGATGACCCCAGCGCTGCTTCTCGTGGCCGGGGCGATGGCGCTCGGCGGGTGGCTGGGCGCGCGCCGCATCGCTGCGACCATGGCCGAGCGGATCACCAGCATGAACCATGGCCAGGCCTTCACCGCCAACCTGACGACAAGCCTGCTCGTGCTCTTCGCCTCGCGGTGGGGGCTGCCGGTGTCGACGACCCATGTCTCCTGCGGCAGCCTCTTCGGGCTGGGCGCGGTCACCGGGCAGGCGCGGTGGGGCATCATTCGCGCTATCGTGGCGGCTTGGATTGGTACCCTCCCAGTGGCCGCCGCTCTAGCGGCAGCGACATACATGGTGATGAGGTGATTGCGAAGGTGCCGAGTGTGCTGTTCGTCTGCGTGGCCAATTCCTGCCGCTCCCAGATGGCGGAGGCGGCGGCCAAGGCGCTGGGCAAGGGCGAGTGGGATATCTGGAGCGCCGGTTCGAACCCCAGCGGCCGCGTCCATCCCGTGGCGATCGACGCGATGAAGGAATTAGGGATGGATCTGGCCAGCCACCGATCGAAGGGGCTCGACGCCGTCCCGCAGCGGACGTGGGACTACGTCGTGACGATGGGTTGCGGGGATGCCTGTGCCGCCGTGCCGGCCAAGCAACGCTTCGATTGGGCGATTTCCGATCCCGTGGGACTGCCGATGGAGGACGTCCGCAAGATCCGCGGTCAGATTGTGGGCCTGGTGCGAGAGCTGGTCCAGTAGACCGAGGAGGCCGATCCGTCCCGCCTGACGGGATGGTTCGCGCACTGGGCCTCCAGCGGCCTAATCATCCGCCTAACCTTCGATCCCTCCACGTTGTCCTGACGGAGCTCCGATTTTCTTCCATTCAAGGATGCCAATCTTCCGGGAGCTTTTGGATCTGCTCTTGTGGAACGTCGAACAGTGAATCGGGCATGTCCTCAAAGACGAACTCTTTCCATTCTGTGCGCTCCGTCCCGACAACCACCTCATTGATGTAAACGGTCTTCTCTCTTCTGAGAATCAGGCCGGTATCGTTCCATAACCACAATTTGATCTCCTCGCGACCTATGCCAAATGGGGACGTTGAATACGAGATGAGCGTCGCTCCCTTCCCGTCAACGACCTCTTCGCCGAGAATCTTCAAGTCCGCGCTATCAAGCACATCAGACCAGATTCGCTCGACCCCTGTCGATTGGTTCGGCGGTAGCTTAAAGGTTCGAAGCATCTCCTCCTTGGCAAAGTCCGGGGGCTGAACAAACGTCTTGGCCTCCTCCTGGTAAATGAAAAAGCCTTCAGGTTTGTTAATCGCCAGACTGGCTCCCGGTTCGACCCCCTCCTGCCTCCAGTAGGGCCCCTTTTGCCAGACTTTACTTGTCGCTGTAGCCGATTTCGGAGCTTCACCAGGTTGCGAACTCGTCGCCATCCGCACTTCCATGCAGTGAAAAGGGCCCACCGTCTCCAATTTTTTCAGGATTCGAAGCACTTCAACGCGAACTCCGTTTGTCGCTCCTCCAGACTCCTCTGGCTGCGGCCATACGAGGGGAGATGATGCCAGGTTGACCATGAGAAGGCCTATGATCCAGGGCAGACGTTTCATGACATCCTCCTTCGTGTTACGGTTTCTTGGTCTTCTCTGAGAACTTCGCGTAGGCAAACGAGGCCAGGAGGAGGATGGCTCCCACCACAAGGAAGGACAGGATTCGATAGATGGTCTCAGCTCCCGCCAGGTCGACAAAGAGGATCTTGAGCACCAGGAGTCCAAAGACTCCGAGGCTGAGGAACCGGAACACCTTATCGCCCAAGAAAAAGCCAACAGCAAGCAGCCCAAATCCCTCTACCGCCCACGCCAACGAAATCCAGTTTCGAGACACCTCAATCCAGAGGAGCCAAGTGAGCATGACCGATGCCGCAATGGCGTAGACATGGCGCAGACGCTCTTCGATTTCAAATGTGGCTCCTAACACCTCGTTGCGGTAGAGGAGACCCATACCATAGAGCAGGGCAACGACTCCGGCAACGGCAGAGGCATTCCACCATGTCCCCTGCGCCACCATCGCAATGAGCACCAACAGCCCGGTTGTGAAGAACCACACCGCGCCGTACATCCGCATGGCGCGATCCCGTAGCCGCCATCCAAGGACTGCCACCGTGCTAGCCTGGAGCGCCCAGATGAACGGGATATATCCGTACTTGGCTTCCACAGCCGTCAGGAACCAGCCAACGACGCATGCGGCTGCGGCATACAGATGGAACGCTTGGCGCTCAGCTGGTTTCTGGAGCCGTTGGTACCGCGGAGCTCGATAGGCCGCAGCCGCACCTCCGAAAGCGGCCATGGCCGCTAACCCAATCAGCATTCGCCAAGGCACCATCCAGCTCAACAGCGCGATCTTGGAGGCGGTGCCCAAATCGTAACTCAGTAGCCGCAGAAGCATTGCTAGGCCAAGACCGCCTGCGAAGGCTCGGTAGATCCAACGGTCATACCGCAGACCGAACCAAGCGAGCGATGCAACTTCCGCAGTCCAGAGAAAGCTCGTCCATCTGTCAGTCAATCGTTCGGGAATCGCCAAGGTCACGAAGGTGATCCCGAGGAACTGCTGCGCGGTCGATACCGCCGACAGTCCACGCTGGCCCGCTACGATACTGACCATGAAGTGGCCCACCCCCAAGCCCAGCAAGACGAGATATTGCGCGCGCTCATAGACGGCAGGCATCGATGGCACCACTTGGAGCGCAAAGAGCAGGCCGTTCGCAAGCGTTGCGGTCAGCAAGGCATTCCGACTGTCCGGCCGGCGCTCATCCAACGCCAGAATGCCGATCGTGTACGCAACCCAGTACAACGACAGGAACCCCGTATTCAGCCAAAACTGGGGCACTGCGACGTCGGTGTAGGAGCTCGTGATCAGATTCAGGCCGACCTGTCGCTGTGCCCAGAGTAGATGCGTCAGATGCGAGCCCACAACGCCGTACAGACACAGAGCAGGCCAGCGCATGCGGATTGTGACCATGACAAGCGCTGCGACCAGTAGCACGGATGAGGTCAGCGTAAAATAGGTGACGTGACTCACAAACAACGTGATGAAGCCCAAGAGGAACGCGGATGCCGTGATGACCTGAGATCGATAGGTGATGGCATGCGAGACCGCGCCAGCCGTCACAGCCAGAAGCAGGAAGAGGTCGACCAGGGTGCTGGACAAGATCCGTACGCCAGGGATGTGGTGCATCGCGTAGGTCGTGAAGTACACGACCGCCCACCCACCCCCAAGGAGTCCACGGGCATACCAGCCGTAGTCCGGTTTGCGCTCCAGCCAGACGCCCAGCCCCAAGAGCATCGCTCCGATGGCGAATCCAATGGCGATTTTGGCTTCCGGCCCAAGGTAGCGGAATGAGTAGAGGATGAAGAATGCAACCCCCATCACAAAACTAAACATCCCAACCCGATTTAGCCAGTACCGGCCGATCCTGGTCTCCAGGCTCTCCCGTTTACTCGCAGGGGCGGCCGCAACGGTAGGTCGTGGGAGGGGTGTGGGCGCTGGTTTTGGTTGGGTTGGAGTCGGCGATATCTGAGGAGGGGGCGACTGCGCAGTCAACCGTTGCTCCAGCTGCTGGAGACGAACTGAGAGAGACGCCAATGTGCCTTTGAGGTTTTGGATCTCCTTCAGCAGGTCGTCACTCATTGCAACCTCCTTCCAGGTTCTTCCGCAACTTCGAGAAGGCCCCCACCAGCAGCTCGGCCTCGCGCTTGTCCAACACGTCCGTCACTCGCCTGACGGCTTGCGCATGTTCAGGCCAGACCCGATCCACCAATTGGGCCCCTTCTTCTGTAATGCGCAAGAGCTTCGAGCGCCGATCTAGCCCTGGCTGCCGCTTTACGAGGCCCTTCTTCTCGAGCCGATCAACGAGTCCGGTCATGTCAGATGGCGTCACGACCAATCGCCGCCCGATCTCCTGCTGGGTGAACGACCGGGGATCCTGGCCGTGCCGAAGCAGCATGAGGAGATTGAAACTCGACGCGCTCAGTCCAAAGCGATCATAAATCTTGGACAGCTTACGAAGCAGGAAGCCATAGGTTCGGGCCGCACCGTAGAGCACGGCACCCTCGAGCCATGCCCGCCTAGCGGGAAACCCCATCTCGGTGAACGTGTCGACAACGGATCTGTGAGCCATGCAATATAGTTTACATACAAATAATTTGTTTGTCAAGTATATTGGCAACAATGTTGGGTGAGGGCACGAGTTTCGACAACATCTTGCGTCTCGCGAGCCGCTGTGCTAGGCTACCGCCAACCAGAGGAGGGGTGCATGCCACGGACACATCGCGTGGGGGTGGGGTTGTTGGCGCTGTCGCTCTTCGTCAGCGGCTGTTACGGGCCGTTTAACCTGACGCGCCGGCTGCATCACTGGAACGGCCAGGTCGGGAGCAAGTGGGAGAACGAATTCGTCTTCTTGGTTCTTGCGTGGCTGCCGGTCTACGGGCTGGCGACGTTGGGTGATGCGCTCATCTTCAACTCGATGGAGTTCTGGACAGGCAAGAATCCCGTTGATCCGCCGTCGGCAGCGCTGCCGCAGACCCGCCGCATCGCCCGGGGAAGCGATGAGGCGGTATTGACCTACCGGCCGGTGTCCGACGGCGCGGAGCTCTTCATCGAACAGTTCCAGCAGGGCAAGTCCGCCGGCAGCCTGCGCGTGACGCGCCGGGACGGCATGACGGTCGGCCTGGACGCCGACGGGAAGGTGTTGGTCAGCTCCCGGTCGATGGCCGACGGCAGCATCCTGATCCACGATGGCAGCGGCAAGCAGATGGCGGCCTACTCCGCCGACCGCGTCGAGCAGCTGCTGGGCGCCGCAGACCGCTAACCCACCACGACAACACGTCCACGGTCCACTGCCTCGGGTGGTGCCGACCGTGGACGTTCGTCTTCGCCCATGAGCAGCGCACACGCAATCGCCACCCCGCACGCCGCCACCCTCCTGGCACCCAGTGCCACGGGCATCCCGAACGGCAAGCTTGGGATGTGGGTCTTCCTCGCCTCGGAGGTGATGTTCTTCACGGGCTTGATCGGCGCCTACATCGTGCTGCGGATGGGCCATCCGGCCTGGCCGGGCTCCGAGGGACACCTGAGCGTACCGATCGGGACGGTCAACACGTTGCTGCTCATCTGCAGCAGCACGACGATCGTCCTGGCGCTGGCTGCGGCTGCGCGCGGAGCGATGGCTGCCATGCGCGGGTGGCTACTCGCGACAATCATCCTGGGATCCAGCTTTCTCGTCATCAAAGGGTTCGAGTACGCTGCGAAGTTCTCGCACCACATCCTGCCCAGCACCAACCTCTTCTGGGCCTGCTATTTCACGTTGACGGGTTTCCACGCGCTGCACGTCCTTGGCGGCATTCTCTTCAACCTCTGGATCCTGGCGTACACCGCCCAGGCGGCCAGCTGGTCGACGCGCGGCCATCGGTTGGAGCTGGCCGGGCTCTACTGGCACTTCGTCGACATCGTGTGGATCTTCTTGTTTCCGATGCTCTACCTCTTTAACTGACCTATGACTGGCGGCCACGCGGCTTCGGTGCGGCTCTACTGGATCATCTGGGGCTGGCTGGCGGGCCTCATGCTCCTGGGCGTGGTCCTCTCGGAGCTGAACGTCCTGCCGATCTCAACGCGGGGCATCGTCACGATCGTCGTGGCACTCTCGACGATCAAGGCGGCGCTGGTCGCCCTCTACTACATGCACCTGAAGGCGGACCGCCGGCTGCTCGCCCTCATCATCCTAGCACCGCTGCTGCTCATCGCGCTCGCCCTCGGCGTCCTCTTCTCCAGCGCCCTCGTCCGTCTCTAGCCCCATACCTGGCTCCCCGCCGCAGGCGGGGTGCCTCTGGCACCGGAAGACACAACGGCCCGCGGGATCATTCCCGCGGGCCGTTGGCGTCTTGGGTAAAGCCGCTTACGCTGAAAGGCTGGGGACCGGGATGGTGAGCGGACGGACGGTGATCGGTTCCGCTGCCGGGAGCTGAGCCGGATTGCCCTGCGGCAGGCGGATGCTCGTGGCGAGCTTCAGCGCACCCAGCACGCGGATGCACAGGTAGGTCAAGTCCACTTCCCACCAGCGCAGCCCGTGCGCGGCCGAGTGCAGAAAGGCATGGTGGTTGTTGTGCCACCCCTCCCCGTACGAGACCAGGGCGACCCACCAGTTGTTGCGGGACCCCTCGTTCGTATTGTACGTCTGGTAGCCCCACAGGTGCGCGGCGGAGTTCACGAACCACGTGTTGTGATAGACGAAGACGGTCCGGACGAAGAGCCCCCAGACCAGAAACGGCAGCCCGCCCCAGAGATACAACAGCCCCCCGAGGACAACGCTCCAAAGCGCGTTGGTTCGTTCGAGGAACCGGTGGACAGGGTCGCGGGCCAAATCCGGCACGAACTTCGTGAACTTCTCCGGCATGTCGAGCTGGTCATCCCAGACGAAGAGCCAGAGCATATGCGCCCACCAGAAGCCGCGGGTAGGGGTGTGGGGGTCCTGCGACCGGTCGGAGAACGCATGGTGAACCCGATGGGTGGCGATCCACTTCAGCGGCCCGCCCTGCAGGGCCGCCACGCCGCAGAAGGTCAGCAGGTACTCGAGCCACTTGGGCACCTGGAAGCTGCGGTGGGCGAGCAGCCGATGGTAGCACACCGTGATCCCCAGGCCGGTCATGAACTGCAGCGCGATGAACACCCAGAACGCATCCCAGGTGAATGTCCACGGTGCTAGCAGCGCCCCGGCGTGAATGACGGCGATCCCCGCGAGGATGTCCCACTTTATTCTCGTCTTGGGGTAGGCCATGGCAGCCGATGTCATACAACCTCCCTCGTTCGCGTTATCCGAACCTCAGATACCTACCTAATTTAGTAGTATACGGGTTTTTGCGCCAGCCGTCCATCTATTTCCTGCCTAGTACCGCTCGATCTGGCGCAGGAGGCAGTAGACCAGGCGGTCGTTGATCAGCAGCTTGGTGAGCGCCTGGCGCAGGAGCAGGAGGAGCTCGTCGGCAGCACAGCCCAGCGCGTCGGCCGAGGCCGCTTCGGTGCAGAAGTGGAAGAAGTAGGCGTGGAGCGCCTGCGTTTCCCGCTCGGGCAGGCGCCGGACCGTCGTGTAGACCAGCTCGTGATGGAACTCGTTCAAGAACTGGTACGGCACGCAGCGCAGGTAGCTATAGGGTGTCAAGATGCGCTGGCGCGGGTCAGGCGGGTTCTCCAGGCGCCGGTAGGACTCAAGCGTGAGCGGCCAGAACCGCTGCCGCAGCCACTGGCTCAACGAGGCGGCTCCGGGAGACCGGGCGAACTCCAGCACGCAGTCGCGGAAGATCTTGTGAATCGTCCGCGAGTAGTCCTTGTCGGTGACGACGCGATAGTCGCCGCGCGCCCCGTGCTTCTGGCCGTTGGTGCGCGGGACGAACCGGCAGCCCTCGGTGGAGAGCAGGTAGTCCCAGCAGGCGATCGCCCAGAGGAACAGCGGCTGGAACTCGACGACCAGCTCCTGGTAGTCCGGCCCCAGCGCCCCGCTCGGATTCGTCTGCTGGTGCCTGACGATCTCCGCCGCCAGCTGCTCGACGTTCGACAGCCGCCCCCGCTGCAGGCTGACCAGCGGCGGCTGCTCGAAGGTCTGCGGCAGGGCGATCTCAAGCGCCGGCTCCTCCTGGACATAGACCAGCCGTTCTGGCTCTTGACCAACCGCGAGCGCAAGTTCTAACATAGCATCCATAGTCTAGCACAGCCTCTCGATGGCTCACAAGGAGAAACTCGCCTGAACATCCTGGCGGCAGCGACGGTGATAGCCTGGCTTTTCTGCGCGCTGGGCCTGGCGCGAGCCCTCCGCGGCGGGGGCGTGGTAGGCCGGCTGAGGGCGTTGCTGGCCACAGCGCTCTGGGGCGCGGCGGCAAGTCTGTTGCTCGGGCTCTGGCTCTTCCTCCACACCTTTCAGGCGTTCACCGGAGAGACCCTGATCGCACAGGTGACCACCCGACGCCTTGCGGGCGACGCCTTCGAGCTCACCTACCGGCCCCTGCCCACCCGGCCTGCTCGCAAGGCCCAGGATGGGGAGGAATCCGGGCTGACCCGCGTCGAGTTGCGCGGGGATCAGTGGGCGATCAGCGGCGGCATCGTCACGTGGCATCCGTGGCTGAGCCTGGTGGGTGTCAAGAGCTACCACAAGCCGATGCGGCTGGCCGGCCAGTATGCGGACGTCGAGCGCCAGCGCGCCCACGCCCCGACGGTCTACCAGTTTGATCCCGCCGGAGATCGCGTGTGGGACGCGTTCTATTGGGCCCATCCGTACCTGCCGTTTGTGGAGGCCGTCTACGGTTCCGCTGCCTCTGTCTATGTCGAACCACAGCTCATCCAGGAAGTCTACGCGACACGCTCCGGCTATGTGATCAAGCGCAACCCGGTTCATCGTAACTGATTGTTCTAATTGAAGATAGAAGAGTCCTGTGCGTTCAACGCCCGCCACCGCCGCTTTGACAGCCCTGTTGTCTCATGCTACAATGATGTGGTTCTTGCAACGGCACTTCCGTATGCGACACGTCGCTGTTTCCTGACCAGTCGATTCCCTCAGATGATCCCACGGTATACACTGCCTGACATGGGTGCGCTCTGGAGCGACGAGCACCGCCTGCGCGTGATGCTCGACGTGGAGCTGCTGGTGCTCCAGGCGCAGGCGCGCCTTGGGCTTGTGCCGCGCAGCGCCGTGGCCGCGATCCGGCGGCGGGCCCGGGTCAATCTCGCCAGGATCCGGCAGCGGGAGGCCGCCACCCAGCATGACGTGATCGCCTTCATCGAGCACCTGGAAGACCACGTCGGCCCGCACGGCCGCTACCTCCACTTCGGGCTGACCTCGAGCGACGTGCTCGATACCTCCCTGGCGGTGTTGCTGCAGCAGGCGACCGATCTCTTGCTGAAGGATCTGCGGGCGCTGTTGGCCGCGCTCGCCGCGCAGGCGCGCCGGCACAAGCGCACCCTGATGGTCGGCCGCACCCACGGCGTCCACGCCGAGCCCACGAGCTTCGGGCTCAAGATGGCGATGTTCTACGATGCGTTCCGCCGCCAGCTGCGCCGTCTCGAGCGCGCGCGTGACGACATTGGCGTCGGCAAGATCTCCGGGGCGGTGGGCACCTTCGCCAACGTCGACCCCCAGGTCGAGCAAGCCGTCTGCCGGCGGCTGCGGCTGCGTCCCGCCCCCATCTCGACCCAGGTCATCCAGCGGGATGTGCACGCGGGCTACGTGACGACCCTCGCGCTGATCGGCTCGAGCCTCGAGCAGCTGGCGACGGAAATCCGCCACCTGCAGCGCACGGAGGTTCAGGAGGCCGAGGAGCCGTTCGGCCGCCACCAGAAGGGCTCCTCCGCGATGCCCCACAAGAGGAACCCCATCGTCTGCGAGCGGATCACGGGGATGAGCCGGCTGTTGCGCGGCTACGCCCTGGCCGCCATGGAGAACATCGCGCTCTGGCACGAACGGGACATCAGCCACTCCTCGGTGGAGCGGGTGATCCTCCCCGACGCGACGATCACCCTGGACTACATGCTCCAGACGATGACCAGCCTGATGCGGGGGCTGGTCGTCTATCCGCAGCGGATGCGCGAGAACCTCGAGAGCACGCGCGGGGTCATCTACTCGGGGCAAGTGCTCCTGGCACTGATGCGCGGCGGCCTCTCCAGGACCCAGGCCTATGAGCTGGTGCAGCGCTGCGCCCTGGCGGCGTGGCGCAACGGGGACGCCTTCACCGAGCGGCTGCTGCAGGATCCGGCGATCCGCAAGCGCCTCACGCCGGCGGCGATCCGCCGCTGCGTGGATCCCCGCGTGCACTTGCGCCACGTGGACCGCATTTTCAGGAGAGTCGGTTTATGACACGTGCGTGCTTGCGGCTTCCTGCGTACTGCGTCGTGCTGTCCTTGGCGACAGGGTGCGTCCACCGCTCGCTCACGATCAAAAGCGAGCCGCCCGGGGCCAAGGTCTACGTGAACGATGAGCTGAAGGGCGACACACCGCTGACCTACGATTTTCTGTGGTACGGGTGGCATCGGCTGACGCTGCGCAAGGAGGGCTATCAGCGGTTGGATGACCGGAAGCTGTTGCGCGCGCCGATCCACCTCTGGATTCCCTTCGATATGGTGATGGAGTTGCTGCCGCTTCCCATCCACGACCGGCGCGAGTGGAGCTATTCGCTCGCACCGACCGAGCTCCCCCCGACTCCGACGCCGCCACCCCTCGAAGCCGTCCCCTCACCCGCGGAGCCGGGCGATGCCCCTCGGTGAGAAGCTCTACGAAGGGAAGGCGAAGATCCTCCATGCCACGGACGATCCGACGCTGGTCGTCCAGTATTTCAAGGATGACGCCACCGCCTTCAACGCCCAGAAGCGCGGCACGATCGTGGACAAAGGGGTGTGCAACAACCGCATCTCGGCCGCGCTCTTCACCTACCTGGAGGGCCGCGGCGTGCGGACCCACTTCGTCAAGCAGCTGGACGACCGGTCCATGCTCGTCAAACGGCTGGAGATCGTGCCGCTCGAGGTCACGATCCGCAACATCACTGCCGGCGGCATGGCGAAGCTCCTCGGCATCGAGGAGGGCATCGTCCTGAAGCCGCCGGTCTTCGAGTGGCACTACAAAAGCGACGCGCTGGGCGATCCGCTCGTCAACGACGACCACATCCTGGCGATGGGCTGGGCCACGGCGCAGGAGCTGGCCTTCATCCGCGCCGCATCGTGCAAGGTCAATGAGGCGCTGAAGGCGTTCTTCAACCAGCGGCAGCTCGATCTGGTGGACTTCAAGCTGGAGTTCGGGCGCTTCAAGCACGAGATCCTCCTGGGGGATGAGATTTCGCCCGACACGATGCGGCTGTGGGAGCACGGCACCCGCAAGAAGCTGGACAAGGACCGCTTCCGGCGGGACCTGGGCAGCGTCGAGGAAGCGTACCAGGA